>Ga0265297_10001289_pt1 | contig 60432 bp, 58 predicted proteins | sample Munlanlwell13791_FD_192502 | JGI IMG/M metagenome (GOLD analysis project Ga0265297, IMG submission 192502) | Leachate microbial communities from a municipal landfill in Southern Ontario, Canada - Leachate well 137-91 | ecosystem: Engineered > Solid waste > Landfill > Unclassified | place... | reverse complement strand
TTGAGGGGTACCCCGAGCGAAGGCGAACAGGGTCGCAAATCGGCGTATATGAGCGAGTTATTAATTTGACGCTTGGAGCGTATGAACGAGGAGAGATTTCTCTGGTTTAAAATTTCTGCTATAATACAAAAAATGAAAATAAATCCTTATATATTCCGCGGTTACGATTTGCGGGGCGAAGTCGGCAAAGATTTAAATCCCGAAATAGCCGAGCATCTCGGTAAAGTTTTCGGAACTCTGCTTAAGCGCCGTGGGCACAACAAAGCCGTAATTGGCCGGGATTTTCGAACCACAAGCTATGACTATAGCCAAGCCATGATAAAAGGCTTAAATTTCGCCGGAATAAATACCACCGACATCGGCTTGGAATTAGTGGGCACTTTTTATTGGTCCCAATATTTTTTAAATTGCCCCGGCGGAGTATATATCACCGCCTCTCACAATCCGGCGGAATACAATGGCTTTAAATTCGCCATCGGGTTTTCGGAAACGATGGTTGAAAAAGATATACAACTCTTGAGGGAAATGGCGGAAAAAGATGATTTTGAAAAAGCGGAAATCCCGGGCAAAAACGAAGAAAGAAAAATCCGCGAAGATTATTTTGCCGAATTGCAAAAAAGAATAAATTTTGAAAAAAGATTCAAAATTGTCGTCGACCCGTCAAATTCAACCGCTGGAGAAATCGTGCCCGAGCTGCTTAAAAAGTTTGGTTGCGAAGTTATAGAGAAAAATTGCAAACTTGACCCGTCTTTTCCGCTGGGAACAATAGACCCGACGGAAACAAAAGTCGCCAAACGTTTAAGCGAAGAGGTTATAGAAGCAAAAGCCGATATCGGCTTCTCGTTTGATGCCGACGGCGACAGAATTGGAATTGTAGACGAAAAAGGCGGAATAATATGGAATGATATCTTAGTCGCGATTTTCGCCATGGCGGCGCTAAAAAAACATCCTGGGCAGACAATTATGTATAATTTTCTCTGCTCGAAAGCGGTAGAAGAAACTATTTTAAAAAATGGCGGTCAGCCGTTTATGTGGCGGGTTGGCCACTCGGTTTTAAAAGCGAAAAATCGAGAAGTGAAAGCCGCTTTTATAGGTGAGCTTTCCGGACATTTCTTTTTCTCGGCGGATTTTTACAATCATGACGACGGAATTTACTCGATGTTGAGTTTGCTTAGTTATCTCTCGGAAATTAATAAAACCCTTTCCGAGATAACCGCTTCAATCCCTCAATATATTTCCAGCCCGGAAATAAAAGTCGGTTGCCCGGATAATTTAAAAGTCGGTTTAATAGAAAAAATCGGTTTAAAAATTCGGCAAGATTTTCCGCAAGCAAAAATAATAAATAAAGAAATAACCGATGATGGAATTCGCGCAGAAATGGAGGACTCGATGCTTGTTGTACGTTATTCGCAAAATGGTCCGTATTTAACGATAAAATTCGAAGCGAAAAAACAAGAAGAATATGATGGTTTAAAAAATTACATCAGTAAATTGCTCCATAATTATCCGGAAATCGATTGGAATTTTGGAGTTAATATTGAAAGTTTGGATTGAAAAAATTTTAAAACAGCTGTAAGATTACGGTAATGTCCAAGAAAAAAAATCAAAAGAATTTTAAAAATTCCTCAAAAAACCGGTCCGAGGAAAGAAATTACGAACCCAGGCTTCATGCCGAAACTAAAAAAAGTATTTTGGCTGTTATTTTTTTAGGCGTAGCGATTATCATGATTTTGGCCAGTTTTAATAATGCCGGGCCGCTGGGGAATTTTTTATACAAAATATTTGAAAATCTTTTTGGCTGGGGTTATTATCTTTTACCTTTGATATTTTTCATTATTAGCGGATTTTTTTTCGCTTCAAAAGACCGCAAAATCAATTCAATGACTTTTTTCGGAGCCGCAGTATTTGTTTTGTCCGGCTTGGGAATAATTGACCTGCTCTCGCCCGAAAACGGCGGCTTTGTCGGAAAACTTGTCGGTTATATCGAAGTCCCTTTTGGATTTGCCGCTTCAATAATAATTGTTGCAGTAATGATTGTTATTTCTCTTCTTGGAACCTTCAATTTCCATCTCAACCTTGATTTATTTAGAAAAAAAGAGATTGATGAAGACGAATCCGAAGAAAATGACGAAAAAATTTCGGCAGCCGTGGCCTTGGCCGGCGAACAGCAAAAATCCGAACCTGAAAAACAAAAAGAGAAGGATGAAATAAAAAATCTTGAAACAAAAGAATTTGAACAAAAAATATTTTCGAAATCGACGAATCTTAAAACCGAACACTCGAAACTGAAAGCAAAAGGTTATATCGCTCCTCCGCTAGACCTTTTAAGATCCTCCGTTGAAAAACCGACTTCCGGCGACCTGCGGGCAAACGCAAATATTATAAAAAGAACTTTGGAAAGTTTCGGTATTCCGGTTGAGATGGGAGAAATAAACATCGGGCCAAAGATTACCCGCTACACGTTAAAGCCCGCTGAGGGAGTAAAACTTTCCCGCATCAGCGCTTTAAACCAAGATTTATCTATGGCTTTGGCCGCCCACCCGATAAGAATAGAAGCGCCAATCCCGGGTAAATCACTTGTAGGAATAGAAGTACCAAACAAAGCCAGCGCCGTTGTACGGCTCGGAAATTTAATGTCTTACCCCGATTTTTCCGGTTTCGGACCATTGGGGTTTGTCTTGGGCCGAGACGTTAACGGCGAGCCGATTTTTTCGGACATCGCAAAACTTCCCCACCTGTTAGTCGCCGGTACTACGGGCAGCGGAAAATCGATTATGATTCATTCGCTTTTAATTTCCCTTCTTTATAGAAATTCGCCGGAAACTTTAAGATTGATTTTAATCGACCCGAAACGCGTTGAACTTTCACTTTACCAAGGAATGCCGCATTTGGTGGCGCCGGTTATTACCGAACCCAAAAAAGCCCTCAGTGTTTTCAAATGGGCAATCAACGAGATGGACAGGCGTTATGAAATTTTCGTTAAAGCCGGCTCGCGCGATATCCAAAGCTATAACAAGAAAAAGCCCGAAGAACAATTGCCATATATTTTAATCGCCGTTGATGAAATGGCGGACTTAATGTTCTCTTATGGCCGTGAAGTTGAAGGCTCTATTGTCCGCTTAGCGCAAATGGCAAGGGCAACGGGCATTCATTTGGTACTTTCAACTCAAAGACCGTCCGTTGAAGTAATCACCGGCCTCATTAAAGCCAACATCAGCGCCAGAGTCGCTTTGCAGTTACCAAGCCAAATAGACTCCCGGACGATTCTTGACGCTTCCGGAGCGGAAAAACTTCTCGGCGGCGGAGACATGCTTTATATTTCTTCGGATTCATCAAAGCCTAGAAGAATTCAGGGTGCGTATATTTCCGAAGAAGAAGTGAAAAAAGTTACCGAATTTATCCGCGACAATAACCAAGACTTTTGGTTTAAAGAAGACGGACCGACTTTTTCGGGAAACGGAGAAAATGGCGATGAACCGGTTGGCGCAATTTCAATGGAATCGCTTGATAAATTTTCTTCGGACGACGAAGATGATGATTTATTTGAAGACGCCGTTGAAACTGTTAGGCAGGCAAAAAAAGCTTCCGCATCATTACTTCAGCGCCGTTTGAAAGTGGGCTACGCGCGAGCTGCAAGACTTCTTGATATTATGGAAACAAAAGGTATAATTGGCCCGGGAGATGGCGCCAAACCGAGAGAAGTATACATGGACCAATAAAAAATATGACAATTAATAATGAATTTAAAAGTTTAAGAGAAATTTTTAACGAAGCCTTGGAGCTCCGCAATTTGGACGTGAAAAAGCTTTCAGAAATGACCGATATTCCCGTCTATTATTTATCGGCTCTTTCTTCCGGAGACCCCAAAAAACTTCCCGCCAGCCCTTATGTGCGCGGCTACTTGGCGAAAATCGCCGATGTTTTAAAAATAGACGTTGATTCTCTTTTGGAAGCATATAAACAGGAAATCTCTATTTGGCCCGCTAAAAGTTCCGGTCCTGAAGACAAGCTTCCACCGAACCGTTTTGCTTTAAAAAACAAAAGAAAGATTACCATCATCGGAGCTTCGGCTGCCGGAATTTTGGCAATTTTAATATTCTTGGCTTTTCAATTCAGCGGATTTTTAGGCAATCCTAAAATAGAAATAATAAATCCCGTGGAAGATAGTATTGTCATCAATAGTCCAATAATTAAACTTACTGGAATAATAAATCCGCAAGATAAATTAACTATAAACGGCGAAGAGGTCTTGGCGAAAACCGACGGCAGATTTGAAAAAGAATTTTCTCTTCAACCCGGGCCAAATGAAGTTAAATTCACGGTAAAAAGATTTTTAGGTAAAGAAATAACCGTTCCAAAAATGATAATTTACCAGCCGGAAACGATTACTGAATAAATTCGATGAACACTTTAATTTTTCAATTTATTAACGACTTCGCATCTAAGTGGTGGCTGCTTGATTGGCTGGGAATTTTTCTCGCCGATTATGCTCCGTATTTTCTAGTCTTGCTGGCTATTTATTTTTTACTTAAAGAAAAAAGCCGCGCAAAACGGATTTACTTCTTTTCTTTCGCCTCGCTTTCGGTAATTTTAGCGCGAGGAATAATAACGGAAACTATAAGATTTTTTTATAATAATCCGAGACCGTTTGAAGTTCTGCAAATTAACGCATTAATCAACCATGACTCGGGCGGCTCTTTTCCTTCAGGTCACGCTACGGCATTCTTTTCTCTGTTTTTAGCGTTGTATTACTTTACTAAACAAAATAACTGGAGCATGAAGCCTATTTGGTGGTCTTTAGGAATAATTATAGCTATGGGAATCGCCAGAATTTTCGTAGGCGTTCACTGGCCAAGCGATGTCTTAGCTGGAGCCGTAATTGGATTATTAAGCGCGTTTATCGTTAAAAAAATTCTACCGAAACCGGCGGAACCGCAAATCGAACAAATTTCTATTTAATTTCACTTCCCGAAGAAATATCCTCCATCACAGTTAATAAAACCGGCCCTTCGGTTTCGTTTGATGCCGCTAAAAGCATTCCCTGACTTTCCAAACCAAGCAATGTGCGCGGCTCTAAATTGACGACAATAATAATTGTTTTACCGATTAAATTTTCCGGCTCGTACTTTTTTCCTATGCCCGCCACAATTTGTCTCGTTTCATCTCCCAATTTAACGCTCAATTTAATCAATTTATCCGAACCCTCAACTCGTTCCGCGCTTTCGATTTTAGCGGTTTTTAATTCTACTTTTTTAAAATCATCGTAAGTAATCATGACAAAATTTTAGCATTTTTATAATAATTCGTAAATTTTAAAAGCGGACACCTATACGGCATGTCCGCTTTTCGTTTGAAAATAAATTCATGAAATCTCCAGTTTTTCCGCAAGTCTTTTCTCTGCCCGTTCACGGCGTTCAATGTGTAGGTCCCAAAAAAAATAGCATAGGCCGATAATCGCTACCGCTACCGCCATGGACCAATCAGAAAAGACTAACACCCTGTAGATGGCAAACGCCACAGCCGCTAATGCTACCACAAGCAGCAAAATACCCGAGACGAGTATGGCAACAATAACGTCGCCGTTGCAGATATTCCCTTTCGAAAAATCCGCCTTGAATTCCTGCCACCGCTTTGCCACGGACAGCGACACATCTTTAACGAACACATAGATGCACGCCGACCGAAAGAAATTCCGGCATCGTCCCGAGATGAAAGTCAGCCATACCAATGCGGTATAGACAAAATGAAGGAAACCGCACCACGCGCCATCAATCTTCCAGTGAAATGATTTATGCATCACCGCTTCCTCCTTTCAAAAAACAAGGTTGTATACCGTAAAAAACCTTAAGCCCATTATTTGAAGCTTTAAAACAACTAATAAAACAAATACCATTTTATGACTAAATAATCAAGCCCGGACGGAATTAATAAAAAAAGACCCCGCGCGGCGATACTGCTATCGCCGTAGGGGTCTCCGTCGGATTACGTAGCCGACAAACGAAGGAGTCGAGGACGAACGAAAAGAATGTAGATTAAAACCGACTGGAGTACGAAGAACGTGACCGGTTGAACAGCAGACGCAAATGTCCATTCGGGAATTGCCCCAAACATACACAAGCTGCCAAACCAGACCATTGCCCACGCCGGTTTATTTTCGCGGCGGTGATCTTCCCATGCAGATACAAACGTCGGCACAGAACCGATAGCTGAAACCGTAAGCGCGATCACGATGCCGTGGATAGCTTCCCCCGACATCTGCCAGATAAAAATACCGAGAACCGCTCCAATAAGACAAAATTTGTCGAGTTTCGTCCAGCCTGGCGCCCCATACTTCAATGCGAGAACGGTAACTATTAAACAACCGACGACCGTACCGATGATTTGGCCGTTAACTACACCCTTGGCGTACATACTCGCCAAAATGACGACGTCAACAATGGCCCATACGACCCACGATGCTTTTGCTGGTCTTGTTTCCTTCCGCAATATTCCACGAATATAAGGAACTAAGGCAACAATCGATAACAAACCCGCCAACACAGACAGAGCTTCTTTCATCACACCCTCCTTATCTTAATTTTTATAAATCTATATTTAAATCTTTATAAAAGTGCGCAAAATTGACACCGTGCCAATTTTTGTACTTAAAGTATACTAATTTTTGCCTGTTTTGTCAAGATTATAAGAGTTCCCCGCCCTATTGACAAATGTCAGTACTATGTGCTAAGGTGGCTATCGTAAGTGTTCTTATTTCGCTAGGTGAACTTGTAAATGCAAGCCGAAGAAATTAAGAAGTTGGTCGTCTTACATTTATTAGTTTATAGAAAAATTAACTTAGATGGCAAAGAAATTATTTGTAGGAGGCTTGTCTTTCGATTCACGTGAAGACTCCCTCCGCGATGCTTTCAGCAAAGCTGGCACAGTTGATTCAGCGATAATTATCATGGACAAAATGACGGGCCGATCCAAAGGATTCGGTTTCGTGGAAATGGCCAATGATGATGAAGCCCAAAAAGCGATTGAAATGTGGAATGGTAAAGAGCTTGATGGACGAACCGTTACAGTCAACGAAGCCCGCCCGATGGAACCTCGCCCGGCAAGAAGCTTTGACCGCGGAGGCCGTGATGGCGGACGCGACAGAGGTTTTGGCGGTGGAGGCCGAAGGGAAAGAAGCTGGTAAGCAATACAACAAAAACCCCGCAATTGCGGGGTTTTTTATTTGTATGTTTTATTGACTAAAAGTTTATTTTGTGCTTTATTATTCCTAACGCTAATTATGGCGTAAATTTGTACATTACCTAAAAGAAGGAGGACAATATGGACAAGAAAGGACGCCTTATCAGAGAAGTAACAACACAGGAATGCCCTTGGCTCGGCGCGAATCTGAAAAAGGGGAAAATCGTATACAGGTTTAACGGCTGCACCTATGGATGTATAGGTTCCGGGATCGCAGTGTCCGACAAGCCGGGAAAAAACCCTTTCTATGAGATTCCGAGAGACGCCGTGGAATGGGACGTATAATGGTTGATACCACATCAACAAGAAAATTGGCCGCCACCTACAAAGCATACACAAATGCAAGGAGCGGCCTTTTTATTTATTTAACTTTGTGGACCTAGGCGGAATCGAACCGCCGTCTCTACAATGCGAATGTAGCGTGCTACCACTATACCATAGGCCCTAATTTGGTCGGGGTGCCGGGAATTGAACCCGGTCTTTACGCACCCGAAGCGCACGTACTGCCGGTATACTACACCCCGATTTATTCAACTTTAATACATCTGAAAAAAGAAAACAACTCTTGTTTATAAAATTACTTTTCTTAAATTCGTTTCCTTCCCGTAAAATTTACGGAATAAATTTTTTATTTTCGGAGAATCTTCCGTGCTCAAAAAAGTTCTTTCGCCGCTTTTTTCCAATCTACCGGAGATTTCCGGATGCCGCTCTAAATAATTCTCCAGTTTTTTCGCGACAATCGTTCCCTGGTTTAAAATATTAACCGAATCCGGAACGTATTTTTTAATAATATCCCTTATTAATTCGTAATGAGTGCAGCCGAGAATCAAAGTATCCATATTTTCGCCTTTCTTAAAAAGTTGGTTAACGTATTTTTCTACGATTAAATCCAATTCACGCCATTCGGAATCACCAGCTTCTATTATCGGCACCAAAAGCGGACAGGCTTGCTGATAAACTTTTATTCCGGCATCCAATTTTTTTATTTCTTTTTCATAAACAATCGAATCAACGGTCGCTTCCGTAGCTAAAATTCCGATTTCTTTGGATTTTGTCATTACAGCGGCTATTTCCGCTGTCGGAATAATTATGCCTAAAACTTTTTTATCGTGGAAATGTTCGGGCAAAAATTCCCGTTGAAGCCGACGCAGCGCGCCGGAAGATGAGGTATTACACGCTAAAACAACCAAATCCGCGTCTTCCTCAAAAAGCCGCTCCACGCCCTGAGCGGTAAATTTATAAATGACATCCTGGCTATGCGAACCATAAGGAGTCCGGGCGTTATCGCCAAGATAAACACAAGAATAATCGGGCATCAGTCTAACAACCTCCTTTAAAATCGTCAGCCCGCCAAGGCCGGAATCGAAAAATCCTAGCATTTTATTTTCTTTGCCCGTTTCTTTTTTTCATAAAGTCTTTTGGATTTTTGCGTCAGAGCGAAAACCGAAAGCACCGCGATATAATCGGCGAGAGCTTCCGAAGAAACTCTATGATTCCCGTCCAAGAAAAAAGAACATGCCAAAAGGCCAAAAATAACGACCGTCCAAAGAATTATAAACATTTCTCCGGGATGCCGGCCTTCATGCATTTGATACCATCTATCAAACTCCTTTGTACCGACATAAAGGCTTAAAACGCCGATATAGATAAAGCTAAACGGCACCGTCAAATATTCGAATTTATTAAACTGGAAAAAGTCGACAACCAAAAAGATAATGAAAACAATCGTCCAAATATTGGTCAAAATCCGCCAAATTTTTTCGTTTTGAAATATAGCCATAAAACTTAAAATTCTAAATCCTAATTTCTAAATCCTAAACGTTTTGAATTTTGGTCATTGGAATTTATTTAGAAATTAGAAATTTACTTAACATAGTATTTCTTCTTCATCTCTTCCTCCGCTCCGACTTCGAACTCTTCTTTTTTATCTTTAGCCTTTTTCGCCAAAGCAATCAATTCTTTTTCTGAAAGCTTTGCCAAATCTTTAATTCTTGATTCCAAATCTTTTCTTACGTTTTTCGCCGGGTCATCCAACACTTCTTCGAGCAATACCGCCAAAATTTGTCCGACTTTCGGCCCCGGCTCAATGCCGGCAATTTTCATCACGCTTCCGCCGTCAACTTTCAGCATTTTCGGAGAAATCGGGTCCGTCTTAACTTTTTCAATCATAAACAGCAAGTGCCGGTTTTTATAAGGAACGGCCTTGGGCGTACCTGAGCCAATTCTATCGGCCTCGCGGATTTTCAAAAGGTCATCTATATTTTCCGGTCCGACTCGCGCCAAAAATCTTCGCACTCCCGCTTCCGAAACCTCGCCCACGTTATAGTAAAACATATGATACCTGACAAGATGAACGACTTTTTCTATTAGGTCTTTTGAAAATCTAAGCCTCTCAAGCGCCCGGGCGGCCATTTTTGCGCTCGCCATTTCATGACCGTGAAAAGTAGCATTGTATCCTTCGCCGTACTTGGTTTTCGGCTTCCCTAAGTCATGAAGAAGTGCGGTAAGCCTAATTTCCAAAGAATAATTTTGCTTGACGGCATAATCAAGAGATTTTATGTGATGCTCGAACACCGTATAGATATGATGAAGATTTTGAGCCACGCCTATCCCCTCGCGAAGCTCGGGAATAATATATTCCAAAAGTCCCAGCTTTTCCAAAAGTAAAATCCCTCTGGCGGCTTCCAATGCCATTATTATTTTCACAAACTCGTCGCGAATTCTTTCTTTAGCTATCGCTTCCAAAAGCCCGGCGCGTTTTTCAACGGCCTCAAGAGTTTTTTGTTCAATTTTAAAGCTTAATTCCGTGGCAAAACGCACCGCCCGCATCAGACGCAAAGCGTCTTCATTAAATCTTTCATCGGCATTACCTACCGCTTTAATAGTTTTATTTTCTAAATCTTTCCGGCCGCCATGAGGATCTATCATTTCACCGGCTTCTCCTTTGGTTAAATTTAAAGCCAAAGCGTTGATTGTAAAATCCCGCCTGCTCAAATCCTCTTCTATAGTTTTAGCGAATTTTACTCCATCCGGATGGCGTTTATCCGTATATTCGCTTTCCAAGCGAAAAGTGGTAATTTCAACGATTTTTAAATTTTCTTTCTCGGAACGAGTTTTTACGCCGACAGTACCGAATTTATTTTCGTAAACGCTGTCTTTAAAAATCTTTTGCGTTTCCTCCGGCTTGGCATTTGTGGCAATATCCCAGTCTTTTGGTTCGCGGCCAATTAAAATATCGCGGACGCAACCGCCCACTAAATATGCCTTAAATTTTGCTTTTTCAAGCTTTTCGGCAATACCAACAACTTCTTCAGGTATATTGAATTTCATCATTTTTAATTATACAATGTAGTTTGAAAATAAAGAAATCGGACGCGAATATTTCGAACTCGCCCTTGTGTTGAAATGGATATCATGACTGCCTTCGAAGCAGTCGTTGGGGGTTCGAATCCCTCCGAGGGCACAGATGCACCCATAGCTCAGTTGGTAGAGCGGCTCCCTCTTAAGGAGAAGGTCCCAGGTTCGAGCCCTGGTGGGTGCACAAACAAAAAAATGAATAAAAAAACATTAATTTTAATAATTATATTTTTGGCTTTACTAGCGACGCTTTTTGCATATAATTATTTCACCAGGCCGATTGCCAATGCACCAACAACAAACCCGGAAAGCACGACTACAAATAGTAATTTTCACGGCCCAACGGGAGCGCCGTCAATAAAAGGGCCTACTGGCCCGCCACCGGGCAATTAAACAAAAGCGGGTATCGTATAGTGGCTATTATATCTCCTTGCCATGGAGAAGACGAGGGTTCGATTCCCTTTACCCGCTCAAAAATTTTTAGATTTTTGTAAATCCATAAAACTCCAAAAAAAGCAGCTATTTAAAAATTTGCGGCGCGATATATAATATATATATTCTTACAATAATTACGCCCCAAAAAATAAAGGTCGAAATGATTCATTAACAATAAAATCATGAAAAATAACGAAGTTGAACAAAGCGAAAGCCAATCAAAAGAGCTTGCCCTGTATTACATGAAAACGCTTACAGATGTCGCCCGGGAACCTATTTTAATTTTACGTCCAAATCTTCGGATAATTTCGGCAAATCCAATGTTTTATGAAGAATTTCAGGTTTCGCCGGAGCAAACGGAAAATGAATTCGTCTATAAACTGGGTAATGGGCAATGGAATATTCCCGAATTGAAAAATTTGCTGGAAAAAATTTTGCCGGACAAAAAAACCGTTAAAAATTACGAGGTCACGCATATTTTTGAAACAATCGGAGAAAAAACAATATTGCTCAATGCCAGACAAATAGATGCCGTCCAATTAATTATCTTAGCTCTGGAAGATATCACTAAAAGAAAACAGTTTGAAAAAAATCTGCTTGATTACACAAAAGAGCTTGAATGCAAAGTAGCTGAAAGAACAAAACAACTTTCAGACCAAGTAGAAGAACTTAAAGCGCTAAACAAGGCTATGGTCGGAAGAGAAATAAAAATGACCGAGCTCAAAAAAGAAATCGAGGTTTTTGAGAAAAAAGGCAAAAACGGGAATGGGAAAAATGGGAATGGCAATCATACTAATAGCCAGAAACAATAGAGTCTAAAACGCTTACAATTTACCGCAAATCGCTTTTTAATAACATTAAATAGATTGACTTAACGCCAAATGTTTTTTAACATGCAATCATTCTTTAAATATTCCGTCGTAGGCGGTTTTTTTTCACCTTTTGGCGAAAATCAATTCGCCAAAAACTAAGATTTCAGTTAATATAAAATAGTGAAATTATCGATTTATAGAGAAACTAATTAATTTTTGATTCGTTATATATGTCAGATGGCGATAAAAATTTAATAGAACGCGCCATGGCGGGTGAGGCCGAGGCCTTTGGCCAACTTTATGATAAGTACCAATCTGGAATTTACAGATTTATTTATCTTAAAGTTGGCCTACGTGAGGAGGCCGAAGACCTCACCCACCAAGTATTTCTGAAATCCTGGCGGAATATGCCCAGCTACAACTTTAAAGGATTTCCCTTTTCAAGCTGGCTGTATTCAATAGCCAGAAACCAAGTTATAGATTTCTACCGTTTGAAAAAGGACGTTGTCGAACTGGAGTCGATTGCCGAGTTAAAAACCGAAAGCGATTCACAAATATCTTTTGATAAAAAAACCGACCTGGAAAGGGTTAAAAACGCGATTATTAAGCTCAATGACGAACAACAAAGTGTAATAATCTTCAGATTTATCGAAGACATGTCAATTAGCGAAACCGCCCTGGCTCTTGATAAAAGCGAAAGTGCGGTAAAGCTTCTTCAATATCGGGCTATCAAAAATTTAAAGAAAATAATCGATGGATAAAGAACTAATCAAAATTTTAAGCGAACTTAAAAGCATCGCGCCAGATGCGGATTATTCCGCCAAGTCGCGAAATCTGCTTTTAGCCGAGATAAACTCCGGCAAAAGAATGATTCCGAAAAGGTTTTCTTTGGCGGATGTTTTGGTTGCCGCTTATTCCCGAAAGCCTATCTATGCCATTGCCGCAACAGCTTTCGCTTTATTCTTAATAATTTCAGGCTCGGCGCTCTTCACAATCGACCAGATAAATAAACATGATTTTGTGGTTAAGGCCGGCGAAGTAAATGAATCCATTCAAATTAAACTTGATGAAATAAAATATCTCTTGGGGAACAAAGAGGTTGATTATAATAAAGGCGTTACTATCCAAGCGATGCTTATACAAGCAAACGAACAATTAAAACAGGCATCCGACGAAAGCGACACAGATAAATCGCTTGAAAAAATAAAAGCCGCCCAAGACACTCTTTATAAAATAGACTTACTGCTTCAAAATAAATAATCCCGCGTAATGCGGGATTATTTTTCCAATAACAGTAGGTCTTTTTTTATTTAACAGCTTCTTTCAAAACCTTTCCGGCTCTGAATTTCGGCTTTATCGAAGCGGCAATTTGGATCTTTTCTCCGGTCTTCGGATTAACACCCATGCGAGCGGCCCTTTTGGCGACTCTGAATGTTCCAAATCCGGTTATGGCAACTTCTTCGCCTTTTGATAATGTTTTTGTAATGGTATCGAAAACTGCTTCAACAACCGCAGCTCCTTGCTTTTTAACTTCTATTCCAGCGGCCTTCATCACCGCTTCTACTAATCCAACTTTATTCATAATCTTAAAACTAAATTACGCTAACTCGACCTTTAGTATTGTAAAATCTATATTAATTCTCGTTCGTCTGGCCGCAAAAGTCAATAGCCCGCATTTTACTTAGCATATTCAACGGCTTTCATCTCGCGGATGACATTTACCTTGATTTCACCTGGATATTTCAGCTCGGACTCTATTTTATTGGCTATTTCCCGTGCCAATTGAAGCGCCTTAAAATCGTCTATTTTCTCGGGAACAACGAATATTCTCAATTCTCTTCCGGCTGAAATGGCATAAGCATTTTTAACGCCTTCAAACCCGGTTGCGATTTTCTCAAGGTCGCCCAAACGTTTAAGGTAGTTTTCCAAGGTATCGCGGCGCGCTCCGGGCCTGCTTGCCGAAAGAGCATCCGATGCCGCAATAATGTAGGCCTCGGGGCTGGCAAAAGGATATTCTTCATGATGCGCTTCCATTGCTTTAATTATTTCCTCACTAACGCCGTATTTCTGAAGAATCTTTCTGCCGAGATCGACGTGGCTTCCCTGAACTTCATGGTCTATGGCTTTTCCAATATCGTGAAGCAGGGCGGCTTTTTTCGCCACTTCCACATTTTGGCCGAGCTCCGACGCTATCATCGCCGCCAAATAAGACGTTTCGATCGAGTGAGTCAAGACATTTTGGCCGTAGCTCAAACGGAAATGAAGCCTTCCCAAAAGCTGAATTATTTCTCTGGGTAAATCGTAAACTCCGGCTTCATACGCCGCGCTTTCACCCAATTCGATTATTTTCTTGCCGATTTCCTGTTTGGCTTCTTCGACTTTTTCTTCGATTTTCGCCGGCTGAATTCTCCCGTCTTTAACGAGTTTTTGCAAAGCCATTCTGGCGATTTCCCTTCTTATTGGATCAAAAGAAGATATCACGATGCTTTCCGGAGTTTCGTCTATCACGAATTCCACTCCGGTAGCGCGCTCCAAAGCGCGGATATTTCTTCCTTCTCTTCCGATTATTTTGCCTTTCAAGTCTTCATCGTTAAGAGTGAAAACTGAGGTCGTCACGTCGCTCACGTGTGAACGCGCGTAGCGTTGCATGGCAGTCGTCATGATATCCAAACTCTTTTTCTCGATATCTTCGCGCCTTTCCTTATCCATTTTGGAGAGAGTTGAAACAAGCTCGCCCTGATGTAATTCTTGGGCGTTTTTTAAAAGAATTTCTTTTGCCTGGCTGGCGGACATTCCGGAAACTTTTTCAAGTTCGGACATGACTCTTTGTTTAATTTCGTCTATTTCCGCCTTAGCGGCTCTTAATTTTTCTATATCCTGAAGAGATTTTTCTTCTCGCTGCCTTAATTCAGAAGTTTGCGCGTCCAAATGCTCTTCTTTTTTTAGAAGCCGTTCTTCAAGTTTACCTAGTTGGATTTTGCCTTCTTTTTCGGCCTGTTTTACTTCTTCAAGCGCGCCGGTGGCCTTTTCTTGTGCTTCAAGAATTATTTCTTTGGCTTTCGCCTTGGATTCCTCTATTTGCCGTTTTATTATTTGCTCGGCGGAATTAAGATTTTTAGACGCTATTATTTGACGAATAAAATAGCCGGCAACTGCCCCTAAAATAATTAGTCCGGCCCAAAAAAGCGGATTTTGATAAATCATAATTTAATCGCGAATAATCACGAAGTTGAACACGTTTTGAAATTTTAATTAATAAGTCCGTGGCCATATTCGTTTAAATTAGCGAACTTTTGTTTGCTATAAATCGATTATAACGTTAAAATAAAATTATGTCAAAACAACCTGTTATATTAGCGATATTGGATGGCTGGGGCGAAGGCCAACAAAATGAAACCAATCCGATTTATGTTGCCGAGCTCAAAAACTTTGATTATTTAAGGGCTAATTTCCCCAGCGGTCTGCTTCAGGCATCCGGCGTCAGCGTCGGTCTGCCCTGGGGAGAAGAAGGCAACAGCGAAGTCGGCCACCTTAATTTGGGTGCCGGGAGAATTATTTATCAATACTTGCCCCGAATCGACCTGGCTATCCGCGATGAAAGTTTTTTTAAAAACCCGGCGCTGAAAAACGCTTTCGAACATGCCAGGAAAAATAATTCCAGTGTTAATCTTGTGGGACTGGTGGGCGACGGAAACGTCCATTCTTCTTTTGAACACATAAAAAAACTCGTTGAGTTCGCTATACAAGAAGGCGTTTCTAAAATAAATCTTCATCTTTTTACCGATGGCCGGGATAGCGCGCCGACTTCATCTATAAATACGCTGGCTAATTTGCCTAAAGAAGCGAATTTAGCAAGTATCAGCGGCCGTTTTTACGGTATGGACAGAGAAGGCTACTGGGACCGCACAAAAAAAGCTTATTCCGTAATGATTGGCGAAGGCCCAATAAACGCCGATATCGAAACATATATTAAAAATTCCTACGCGAATAAAAAAACCGATGAATATATCGAGCCAACACGCGTAAAAGAAGACTGCGAAATCAAAGATAACGATGCGGTAATATTTTTCAATTTCCGCGAGGACAGAATCAGGCAGATGGCATCCGTTTTCGCCGACAGAAATTTCCAAAAATTTCCAACCAAAAGCCTTAATAATTTATACGTCGCGACAATGACGCCTTACGACAAAAATATAAGCGCGGCAGTCGCCTTTCCTAATGAAGTGATTACAAATTGTCTCGGAAAAATTCTGGCTGACAACAATAAAAACCAAATCAGAATAACCGAAACCCAAAAATACCCGCACATCACTTATTTTTTTAACGGACTCGAAGAAAAGCCGTTTTTAAACGAGTACCGCGTGTTAATTCCTTCAAGGCCCATAGTCAGGCAAGACGAACATCCCGAAATGATGGCGTCCGAAATCGCCGGCCGGGCCATCGAATCGATAATGGAAGATGCGTTTGATTTTGTGCTCTTGAATTTCGCCAATTCGGACATTATCGCCCACACCGGCAATTACGACGCCTGCATTAAAGCGGTTAAAGTCGTAGACGAGCAAGTCGGCAAGCTTATAAAAACCGTTTTGGAAACCGACGCCATCATGATTATCACTTCCGACCACGGCAATATGGAAAAAGTAATTGATGAAAAAACCGGCAATATCGAAACAAAACACAACGCTAATCCCGTGCCGATTTACTTGGTCGCGAAAAAATTCATGCGCGCGAGAACCGAAGAAGAAATTCGTGCGTCAAAAAAAGAAAATGTCGGCATTTTAGCCGATGTTGCTCCGACTATTTTAGAATTAATGAAAATTCGCCAACCCGCGGATATGACAGGCCAAAGCTTAGTTAAATTCTTAGTGAATTAGATAATTGAATAATTTTTTAAAAAAACTAATTATCTAATTCCCTAATTCGCCAATTCTCAAAAGTCTATTATATTTCGCCATTCTTTCCGGCGCCGATGGAGCGCCGGCTTTTATCCCGTATGCTCCTGTTCCGGCCGCCAAATCCGCGATAAAATCGTCTATTGTTTCTCCACTTCTATGAGAAACCACTTCTTGCCAATTATTTTCATGCGCCAGTTTAATAACGTTTATCGTCTCTGTTAAAGTCCCAATCTGATTCGGCTTTACCAAAATCGCGTTGCCAGACTTTTTATTGATTGCGTTTTTAAGCCTTTCAAAATTAGTCGTTGTTAAATCATCGGTAATTATCAAAAGCTCAGGCTTGTTCTGTCTTAATATTGTAAAATCGTCGAACGATTCTTCAGAAAACGGGTCCTCTATGAAGAAAATTTTGTATGTTTCAATTAATTTTATGTAAAAATCTTTCAGTTCTTCCGCAGAATATTCTTTGCCGCCAGCTGAATATTTTCCGTCTTTATAAAACTGGCTAGCCGCGACATCCAACCCGATTTTTAAAGGATAATTGCTCTTAACTATCAAATCCGCCAAGATTTCAATCGCTTGTTCGTTGCTCTCAAAAGGACATGAAAATCCCGCCTCGTCGCCGAGTATAACGTTTTCCTTTCCAAATTTATTCTCAAGAAAACTTCTTAATTTTTGATAAAATTCCTGTCCCAAACCCAACGCCAACCCGAAATCTTCCGCTTCGGAAATTATTTGAAATTCCTGAAAATCAAGCTTGCTTTTGGGGTTCGTCGCGTGCGCTCCGCCATTTATGACGTTAAAAAACGGCCTCGGCAATCTTGATTCTGCATATTTTATGCCGGAAATATCGCCGATATATTTAAATAATTCCTTGCCTTCCGTTTTCGCTTTTAACCTTGCGAAAGCCAAAGACAAAACTAAAGTTAAATTTCCGCCAAGATTGCCTTTATTTTCGGAACCATCAAGATAATTTAAAAAGTCATCAAATTCTTGCTGGCTGTTAAATTCCCGGTTTAAAATACCAAGTTTTATTTCGTTGAATTTTTTAACGGCAAGTTGCGGCTCCAAAACAAATGCCTCGTGCGCTCCCCGGCTTTTCCCGCTTGGCGCCGAAGCCAAAGCCAAAAAATTTTCGGCTTTCATTTCCGCTTCCAATGTGTCCTTGCCTCGGGAATCTTTTATTATTTTTATACTGGCATCGAAAATTTTCATTTTTTACATTAAATAACCCTTATAAACGTTGAAAGTATCAATCACTAATCCTAAAATGCCGATAATTAAAATTATTATTATAATCCAATCCGACGGCAATTTCTTAAATTTAAGCTGCCACAACGAAACAGAGATTAAAAACATGAAAGTTAAAATGCCAAAAATGTCGAAAAATTCTGGGCGCATTAAATTTATCATGTTTTATTTCTTTAACTTTTTTTCTTTCTCGTAAACTTTCAAAGTTGTTTTTATAACCGTATCCGGGTTCAACGACATACTCTCAATGCCCTCTTCCACCAAAAACTCGGCGAAATCCGAATAGTCCGAAGGTGCCTGGCCACAAATACCGATATATTTCTTACGCTTTAGGCATTTTTTGATTACCTCGGAAATCAACTTTTTGACCGATTCGTCTTTCTCGTTTGCCACGCCGCGGACCAATTCGGAAGCATCGCGGTCTATGCCGACGGTTAATTGCGTCAAATCATTTGAACCAATGCTCATCCCGTCAAATACATTTAAAAATTCATCCACTAAAACAACATTCGAAGGAATCTCGCACATTACGAAAATTTTCAACGGTTTTAAATGCTTCCTGATTATCGCAACCACTTTCTTCCCTTCTTCCACTGTCCGACAAAACGGCACCATCACGACCACGTTGTCTAATTTCATTTCCTCGCGGACTTTTTTAATCGCTTCAAGCTCCAATAAAAAGGCTGAAACAAAATTCGGATGATAATAGCGGGAAGCGCCACGCCAGCCAATCATCGGATTTTCTTCCTGTGGTTCGTAAATTTCCCCGCCGATTAAGCTTCGATATTCATTCGTTTTAAAATCCGAGAACCGGACGATTACCTGTTTTGGATAGAACGCCGCGCCAATTTTCGCGATTCCATACGCCAGCTTGTCAACGTAAAATTTCTTTTTGTCTTTATACCCCACCGTTTTTTGGTCTATTTGGGTTTTAAGTTTTTTGTTTGTGGTTTGTAGTTTGTTGTAATTTATCAACGCATTCGGATGAATTCCGATATCGCTGGCGATAATAAATTCTTCTCTCGCAAGCCCGACGCCGTCATTCGGCAAAAGCGATTTTTCAAAAGCCGTGTCCGAAGTGGCAATATTCATCATTATTTTAGTCTTGGGCTTGGGAAATTTTTTAACATCGCTTTCCACTATTTTAAATTTCAAAGCGCCGTCATAAACCACGCCCTCACTGGAAGTAGTGTCTACGGTGACGGTTTGGCCCGTTTTTATCTTTTTTGTGGCGCTACCGGAACCTACAACGCAAGGAATGCCCAATTCCCGGGAAACTATGGCCGCATGGCTTGTACGTCCGCCTTTATCCGTTACAATCGCCGAGGCGATTTTCATAATCGGTTCCCAATCCGGGTCCGTCATATCGGTTATTAAAACCTCGCCCGCTTTAAATTGATTTATCTGTTTAGCGTCTAAAATTATCCGCGCTTTACCCGTAGCGATTTTATTGCCGACGGAGGCGCCCTTAACTATAACTTTAAACTTGGAACCTGAAGCCTGAAGCTCATATTCTTTTATTTTTGAAAAGTCGCGGCGACTATGAACCGTTTCCGGCCTTGCCTGAACGATAAATAATTCTCCGGTTTTGCCGTCTTTCGCCCACTCCATATCCATTGGCGTCCATTTTTTACGAATTTTAGAATAATGATCTTCTATCATTACCGCCCATTCCGCCAATTTCAAAATTTCCTTTTCATTCAAAACAAATCTTTCTTTATCTTCTTTTTTCACGTCTACTACTTTAGTCTTTTTTATCCCATGGCCGGCCGAATAAATCATTTTCCGGCTTTTCTCCGCAAGCTTTTTATTTATAATTGCTTTTGTTTTTTTGAAAACTAAAAATTCGTCCGGCGTCACTTCTCCTTGAACTATCATTTCTCCCAACCCCCAAGCACCGTTTATTAAAACAACCCCGGGAAAACCCGATTCCGTATCAAGAGTAAATATTATCCCCGAACATCCCAAGTCCGAACGCACCATTTTTTGCACGCCTACCGAAAGCGCCATTTTTGTATAATCAAAGCCTTTATCCGCTCTGTAAGAAATCGCCCTATCGGTGAACAAAGAAGCAAAAGACTCCTTTACGGCCTGTAAAACCTCTTCGGCGCCTCGAATATTCAAAAAAGTCTCGTATTGACCGGCAAACGAAGCGTCAGGCGCGTCTTCGGTTGTACCACTGGTGCGAACCGCCACATCCGCATTTTTACCGTATTCTTTTTCAAGTTTTTCGTAATTTTTAACTATTTCATTCGCAAGTTCTTTAGGTATTTCAACGCTTTTTATAGTTTCCCTTACCAATTTCCCGCGCCTCGCCAAATCGGGAAGGTTATGAGTATTTAAACCAGATAATGCTTCTTTTATGAAAACCTTCAATGCTTTATTGCCTATTTTGGAATTTTCCAGGAAAAATCTGTAAGCGGCGGCCGTTATCGCGAATCCATCGGGAACATTTACGCCTTTAGGTTTCAAATATTTAATCATTTCGCCGAGGGAACCGTTCTTTCCGCCAACCTCCATGACATTTTTAATCCCGACATCTTTATATTGCTTAATAAAATCTTGTTTTTTATTCATAAGCTAATTCTACTATAAAATTTGATAAATCTCTATAAATTCCATTACTCTTTAATAACCAACATCAAGTCCGAAACGTTAAAATTTTTCTTTTCCGCAAAAATCAAATCATCGGTTTTTTTAAAGAATTCCCAAGTACTATGGCTTTTAAGATGTTTTTCAAAGTCCAATTTAAATTTCTTGGCTTTTTTTATGGTTAAAATATCGCCAATAGCTCCCGCGGCATCGGTGTTATCTCTACCATCACTGGCAAAAGAAATTACCACTAAATTGCTGGAAATCGGATTTTGAGACCTGGTTATTGCTCCTAAAACGGCTTCCATATTTCTTCCTCCCTTGCCCGGATTATTACCCAAAACAATAGTTGTTTCCCCTCCGGCAATAATCACACCTTTATTTTTCACTTTTTTTGTAAGTGGAATAAAAACGTTTTTTGCTTCGCCTTTCAAATTATATGAGTAAATTTTCGGCGAAAAACCCAGTTTCTCCGCTTTTTTCATCATTGCCTTAACCGGCTCATGATTGGAAATGAATAAAATATTTTTAACTTTTTTAAAATATTTCCTATCTTTCGGTGTTTCAAGTAGTTCATAGTTTGTAGTTCGTAGTTTGTAGTTTACCAATATCTTCTCCGCGTCTTTTTTTGCAGTTTTATCATAAATGGTCGGACCTGAAGCCACCATGGATAAATCGTTTTTAAAAACATCGGAAACGATAAGAGAAAACACGGTTGCCGGATAAGCGATTTTTGCCAAACCTCCGCCTTTTACTTCTGATAAATGCTTTCTTATTGTATTTATTTCAATAATATTCGCTCCGGCGCCGGTTAATTTTTTAAAAATTTCCCTGGAGTTTTTTGCTTCTTTTTCCGAACCGCAAAGCAAAGCCGAACCTCCACCACAAATAAAAGAAATTATTAAATCGTCTTCGCATGTATTTTCCGCTAATTCAATTATTTTCTTTGTAGCTTTTATATTTTGCGTTGAAGAGATGGGGTGAGTGCCTTTAAAAATTTCTAATTTTGAATTTTTAATTTCTAATTTTGGTTTTTCAATGTCAATGACAATTCCCTTGCTTAATTTACTGCCGAGAATTTTTGCCAGCGCCGCGCTTGCCAATGCCGAACCCTTACCAATCCCAATAATAAAAATCTTTTTATAGTCATTTAAATTAATACTATGACGCGTCATAGCATCAGAAATAGATAGATTATTGCCGCTTAGTTTTATTTTATTTTTTACCGCTTTTTCTATATTTATCGCTTCATAGCCCGCCTCGACAATCTGAAGCGCCTTTTTTCGAAGTGGAGTCTTTATTAAAGTTTTAAAATTTGTGATTATCATTAATAAAATTATAACATTTTAGCAGAAATTAAAAAACGGCCCAGAATTACTTCCGAGCCGCTTATTTTTTAAACTTTTTTAACTCCCGCCCAGATTTGCGAACCGTCCATTTTTGTTTCGGTTTCGGCGTCAAACTTATCCGTCCGGCCGAAATAAACGTTTTTAGCGCAAATTTTTTCTTTGAATTCGTTTATGCTTTTCTCTATTGCCGAACGGATTTCCGCCGGGACTTCCAACCATAAATCGATTTTATCTTTCGGCGAAAGGCCGGCTTCTTTTCTCAAATCCTGAACCGCCCTCGCCGCTTCCCTTAATAATCCTTCGACTTTCAACTCCGGCGTAATATTTTTATCTAATTCAACTTCTTCTTTTATTTTACCGTTAAAAATAATTTGCTTAACGTTAATTTCGTCCGCCAAAATATTTAATAACTCTTCGTCTTTAATACTTAATACTTTGTTCTTAATACTCAACGAGGACAACGGCTGTCTTACTTTAATTCCTTCCTTACCTCTTAATTCCAAAGCCAGTGAAGCAATTTTTCTGACTTCCGCCATTGAATCCAATAAATTTTTATCTATCAATTTTTTGTCAAAAACCGGCCACTTTTCCAAATGCACGCTTCCTTTTTGTTTGCTATTTATGCTTTGATAAACCGCTTCTGCTATAAATGGCGCGAATGGCGCAAGAATTTTTGAAAATTCCGACAAAATGTATTTCGTCGTTTCTATCGCGGCGGATTTATCACTGCCTTCCGATTTAAATCTTTCGCGCGAACGCCTGATATACCAAGTTGAAAGGTCGTCGATAAAACCTCCAAGTGGCCTAACTGCCTTATCAAGTTCGTAATTTTCAAGTGCGCCAGAAACTTCCAGTTTTAATTGCTCCAATCTGGCAATAACCCATTCATCCAGAATGTTTGTCGTTTGTCGTTTGTCGTTTGTCGTTTGTTCGCTCGCATACATTTCATAAAATTTATAAGTATTCCAAAGCCGCAGAATCATTTTTTTGTAAACTTCGTCCACGCCTTTTTCGGAAAAATTTAAGTTCTCGCCCGCCACCACCGGCGAAGAAAGCAAATATAACCGCAAACTGTCCGCGCCGTATTTTGAAACAAGTTCCATCGGGTCGGGATAATTTTTAAGGCGTTTGCTCATTTTTTGGCCGCTTTCCGCCAAGATTATGCCGTTAACAATAACATTTTTGTAGGCCGGTTTATTAAACAAAGCTGTTGAGAGAATAAGCAGTGTGTAAAACCAGCCGCGTGTCTGATCCATTCCCTCGGCAATAAATTCCGCTGGCACCGGTAAATTATTGTTTGTTATTTGTCGTTTATTGTTTGTTACGGCGAAGGGGTAATGCGATTGACCGTAAGGCATTGAGCCCGACTCGAACCAGCAATCGAAAACGTCTTCAATTCTTTTCATCTTTCCGTCACAACCACAACTAAGTTCAACTTTATCAATATACGGCCTGTGTAAATCAAGCTCGTAATTTCTATTATGCGGCATTGGAACGAATTTTAAATTTTTAATTTCTCCGGTTTTCAAAAAGTCGTCTTTCTTGCCCCTCATCGCAATCGCTTTTTTGGCGTCCGCTCCTTCAGCTCCGGCAAACAAAAGCCAAATTGGATACTCATGACTGATAATTAAAATATTTTTGTTTGAATGTTTTTTTTCAATTTCATAAATAAATTCTGTTATACGATTTTTTAAATCGGTTAAATTCTCACCTTTTGGCGTCGGCTTGATAAACTTCTCTTCAGTGGAAGAAAAATAAGCGTGATATTCTTTTACCGCTTTGCCCTCAAAAGTTCCCGTATTGACCTCGCGCAATCTTTCATCGTAGATAACTTTTTTTATTTCCAAATGCTTCGCCGTCATCTCCGCCGTTTCTTTTGTCCGGACAAAATCGGAAGAAAAAATTAAATCGATATTTTTCAGTTTTTTAAGCGCATCTTCTACTTCTTTTTTACCCTTATCGGTAAGGTGATGATTATTTTTATGATTTGAACTCGTAACCCCGAGTAGATTACTTTCCGCTTGCCCATGCCGCATTACAAAATATTTATTGCCCGAGCTTTCCGAATTTTTCTTTAATTCTTCCACTGAACCTATAACTTTTAGCTTTCCGCAATTTTTACACTCCCAAACCGGAAGCGGAGCGCCCCAAAAACGACTTCTTGAAATCGCCCAATCCCGCGCGTCTTTTAGCCACTGGCCGAATCTGCCGTCTTTTATGTGAGCCGGCAACCAGCTTATTTTTTGATTATTTTTAACAAGACCGTCTTTAATATCGGTCACCTTCACAAACCACGAAGACGCCGCATAATTCAAAAGCGGGTTTTCACAGCGCCAGCAATGCGGATACGAGTGGACCATTTTTTCGTGTCCGTAAACCGAATTTTCTCCCGAAAGAAAACTTATTACTTTTTCATCCGTTTCTCTGGTATTTTCTTTTGGTTTTGCCTTTAAGCCGGCGAAGTCTTCGGCTTCATTTTTTATTTTTCCATCCATACCGACGTGTTGAACGAACGGTAAATTAAATTCCTTGCCCAATTCCATGTCTTCGGCGCCAAAAGCGGGAGCGATATGCACTATGCCCGTTCCTTCTTCAATACTCACGAAATCCGCCGGATAAATTTTCCATCCGTTTTCCCGGTTTTTTAAAGTTTTGTCCTGGCTAAAATAATCAAAAAGCGGTTTGTAGGTTTTTCCGACTAATTTATCTCCTTTAAATTTTTCTACAATTTCGTATTTTTCTTTTATAATCCCCAACCTTTCTTCCGCCAAAACGTATTTTTCGCCGCCGATTTTTATTTTTGTGTAATAAATTTTCGGATTTACCGCCAAAGCCACGTTTCCCGGCAAAGTCCAGGCAGTCGTCGTCCAGGCAAGCGCGAAAGTTTTCGGTTCATCCACTAATTCAAATTTTAACGTGACTGCGAAATCCTCGATATCTTTATAATTTTGAGTGACCTCGAAATTTGAAAGCGTTGTTTCGCACCGCGGACAAATATGCATCGGCTTATAGCCTTTGTAAATTAAATTTTTATCATATAAACTTTTGAAAACGTGCAAAACCGACTCCATATATTCAACGTCCATTGTTTTATACGGATTTTCCATATCGACCCAGCGGCCGATTCTCGGAATCGTTTTTTTCCACTCCGATTCGTATTTTAAAACGCTTTTTCTGGCAAACTCGTTGAATTTTTCAACGCCGAATTCAATAATGTCTTTTTTACTCTTCAAACCGAGTTCTTTTTCGATTTCAAACTCAACCGGCAAGCCGTGGCAATCCCAACCCCAGCGCCTTTTTACGCTTTTTCCTTTCATTGTTTGATATCTCGGAATCGCGTCTTTTATTATTGAAGCCAAAATATGACCGTAATGAGGCAATCCATTGGCAAAAGGAGGTCCGTCAAAAAAAACGTAGTCGCCCTTAGACTTTTCCGATGCCGGCTTTTCTATTGATTTTTCGAAAACTTTATTGATTTGCCAAAATTCAAGCACTTTTTCCTCGATTTCCGCGGGATTGAAATTTTTGAGGTTTTTAAACATTTTTTAAGTATATAAAAAAACAGGCTTCATCTCAAGTGAAAGCCTGTTTTTTTATATTATCTAATCTCCGCTCCGAATTTTGATTTGAGAAGTTTTTTTATTTTTTCCATTTCGCCGCTTGCTTCTTCTTCTTTAAGCGTACGTTCTTCGGAATGAAAAATTATCCTAAATGTAAGGCTCCGTTTGTCTTTCATTTCATATTCATCAATCATGTCTACGTCTTCAATGTTTTTAAAATCGGATTCTTGAATAAGTCTCATTATTTCTCCGACTTTTACGGCCGGACTCACCAAAACCGAAACATCGCGCATAATCGACGGGTATTTCGACAGCGGCCGGTATTCATGCTCTTCTTCGACTAATTCAAGTAAAAGATCCAAATTTATTTCCGCTAAAACCGCTTCAGCGCCGGAATAATCAACTCTGCCAAGATAACCGATAACTTTATCTTCGGATTCGATTTCCAAAATTTCACTTGAAATCAAGTTACCGGTAAAATCATTAACCCATTCTCCTTTTTCCGGTTCGGGCATCATATAATCAACCAGACCGATATTCTTAAACATTTTTTCGATCGCTCCTTTCAACTCAAAAAATACCTGTTTATCTTTTTTGGAGGCGATTAAAATTCCCAAATTTAATTTTTCAGGCGTGTTGCCGTAAAAAACTTTGCCGATTTCAAAAATTTTAATATCGTCGAAAAACCGGAAATTGGATTCTATATTTTTAATAAGATTCGGCGTCAAAGAAGGCCTCATATATTTCGCTTGGCCGCTAATCGGATTTTCAAGTTCCAATAATTTATTTTTCCAGACGGGATTTTTATCCAAATCGCCATCGCCGACAAAAGAATAGTTCAAGACCTCGTCAAATCCGAAGCCCGTCAAAATTTTTCTTATTTTATCCTTTAAAACAATCTGGTCTTCAAAGCCCGACGGGTGAATGTAAATTTTCGGCGGCTGCGGTTTTAATTTATTTAAACCGTAAAGTCTGGTAATTTCTTCCGCCAAGTCTTCAAAAATGGAAACATCGCTGCGCCAAGCCGGAACTTCCACTAAAAACGTTTGTTTATTACCAGCCTTAATTCCAAAACTCAAATTTCTAAGGTAATCTCCGCAAATTTTAACGTTTAAATCAACGCCTATCAATTTTTTGAATTTCTCGGTATCGAATTTTATTATTTTCTTTCCTGGTTTCGCATAATTCACATCGACAATTTTTCCCGCTTTTGCGCCAGTAATTTCTTCAAGCAACTGCCCCGCCCTGTTTAATCCTATTTCGGCCAAAACCGGAGAAATATTATGGGAAAAAATCACGGAAGCGTCTGTGGTAAGTTTAAGCGATTTTGAAGCCCTATAGATATTGGCGCCGGCAAAATTTGCCGCCTCAACAACTATCCGTTTGGTGCTCGGCACAACTTCGGCGAATTTTCCTCCTTTTATTCCGGCGATCGCCAAAGGATTTTTAGCATCGGCAATTACCAAAATATTTTCATTAAGGTCGTATTTTTTATCGTCCAACGAAACGATTTTTTCGCCTTTTTTCGCCTTACGGACGATAATCTGCGATTGAGCTATTTTGTCGTAATCAAAAGCATGCAACGGCTGGCCGGTTTCAAGCATGACGTAATTCATAATATCAACCACGGCGTTTATCGGCCGCAAGCCGCACTCTTCCAAAACATCCTTCATCCATTTCGGAGAAGATCCGATTTTAACATTCTCAAAATACCAACCCATATATCTCGAGCATAATTTCTTGTCTTCTATTGAAACTTTAAAATTCGCTTTTGTCGGACCGCCATTTTTCGATTTTTTCAGATTAAAAACCGGCGAATCGAATTTTTTCCCGTAAATCGCCGAAGCCTCGCGGGCAATTCCGATATGCGAAGCCGCATCGGAATATCTGTTTGCCGGAAGCGCCACTTCAAAAGAATTTCCGCCCAAATCAACCGCCTCAAAGGCGAATTCATTCAATTTTTCTATTAAATCTTTTTTGTTTTTTACAACTGGCGCCAGTTTTTTAATTAAAGTATAAGAAAATTTCATACCATTAATCTTGCCACAAAAAAGACAAAAAGGCAAAAAGAAGCGAAGAAACGACGACATTTAAGAATAATTCTTTTATGAAAACCAGAGATAAAATCAAACCCGGGTTCAAAAACGCGTAAAAAATTAAAACGGTGATTATAATGGCAATTAAATTACCGGCAAAATAACGCCAGGGAATGAATTTTGCGATGATTACGGCAATCAATCCGATTAACGCAAAAGTTAAAATTCCTAAATCAACTCCTGAGCCGAATTTTAATATCGCGGTCGAAAGTAAAACCAAAAAAATTCCTTCAATAAAATTAGCGGTAAAAAAAGAGGACGCGACAACCGCGACCAGCGCTAAATTCGGCACAATACCAAAAACCGAAAAACCATAAGACTGAATAATGCTTAAAATCCCAACCGACAAAACAAGATAAAAGAATTTCATTGCAATAAAATCTCCACCTCCCTTAAATCGGAAACATTAAAAGGAGTAGTTAAAACCGCTTCCTTAAAAACTCCGGGTGCCGACTCTTTAATATCGGATATTTCCCCTACTTTCAGGCCCAAAGGAAAACCCTGTTTGGCGGAATAAACCGCATCGCCAACGGTTATCGGCTTATCTTTTTCAATAAACGTTATTTTAGGCTCGTTTCCTCCCTGCAAAAGCCCGTTTGTTTGCTTTTCGCCTATTCTCACGGGCAATTGCCAGTTCGGATCAAATATCGTCTGAATAACGCTGGAGTTTTTTGAAACTTCAATCACTTGTCCCAATAAAATGTTTTTTCCAAAAAGCGCCGGCATTGATTTTTTTATCCCCTGCGCTTCGCCGGCATTTACCGCTATCTGATTTTTAATATTAAAAGGATAGGTCGAAAAAACTTTAACGGTTAAATAACCGTCTATGGGTTCCTGATACTTAATGCTTAATGCTTGATGCTTTTGAACTTCCGCTTTTAAGTTTTCGTTCTCTTTTTTTAGTTGAAGATTTTCGTCAAAGAAGCGTTCTTTTTTAATAAAGAATCCTGTGAAAAAAATAATTATTATTAAAATTACTCCAGAAACCGCAAGGATGTACCGCTTCATATTTCTTTATATTAACGCATTTTCTTAAGGAAGGTCAATCTGTGTATTTTTGACGGCCCGTGCTTTTTTATCGCCCTAAAATGCTCTTTTGTGCCGTAGCCTTTATGGTTTTTAAATCCGTATTGAGGGTATTTTTTATGCGACTTTTCCATTTTCTTATCCCGGATTACCTTAGCGACAATTGAGGCTAACGAAATCGCCGGAATTTTCTCGTCGCCCCTTATAATCGTCCGCTGTTTATATTTTGCCGTTTGCAGTTTATTGTTTGTAGTTTTTAAATAAAGTCCTCCATCCAAACAAACTTCGCAATTTTCAATTTTTATTTTTGTTTTTTTTATTAAAGATTCAAACGCCTTCACTGCCGCTAAATTCGCGGCGTTGGAAATATTTATTCTATCTATTTTTTTAGGTGAAACGCTTGCTACCGCATAACCCAAACATAATTCTTCTTTAATATATTCAAACCAAATCTCGCGCTGCTTTGGCGATAATTTTTTAGAATCCCGAAGTTTTAATTTTTTTTGAAAATTGGGTTTTGTGAATCGAAAATTCTTTTGTAGTAAAATTGCCGCCACGGTTACTTCTCCCGCCAACGGTCCTCTTCCAACCTCATCTATTCCTATTATGTATTTTCGTTTTTTGGCAACCATAAAATAAGTTTAGCATTTTCAATAAAAAAAGCCCGTTATCTCCTCCAAGAAAACGGGCTACACTCTGATTGAGAAACTACAGATCATGGTTGTTCGGCTCGGGCGAACGGCAAAGTACAGGCCGATCGCCTGGCACTGGAAAAGGCACCCGCTGCTTTCTTTCTCCAGGCAACCTTTTCTATGGCTTTCAGCTTGTCCGCGCTTCCGGCAGCCACCTTGAGGGCTTCGTACCACGGGTTCCCGTCCGCGCAATATCCGCCCGAATTGACGATCTGGTAATAGATAATATCCAGAATCGTCTTTTTCTGACAGATCTGATTCGCCACATATGCGCATTTGAATTGAGCGCACAGAAGCCCCGCGTTTCCATTTTGGGGAACGCAGACCGTGCAATTGCAGCCCGCGCCGTTGGGAATTCGACACCCGCAAGAAAACGCCATTCCGCAAGTCTGTCCTTTTCCTTTTTCCATGCACTCCTCCTTTACGCGAAATACGGTGATTTTTCAGCCCTTTTTTTGAAGGGCTCCGTTGGTTTTTTGGGCGCCACATACGCATCGTACGCGTCGTTAACAACCTTATAGAACTCGGCGTCGGTCAGATACTTGACGGTGTCCTTAAAGACCAAAAATTCGGGAGAGATGAAACTGATTTTACCGTTCTCTTCCTGAATCTTTTTTGCGGCCCATTCTTCGACGCGTTTCTTGTCGCCAGCGATGAACCCGCAGTTTGAGGCCGTCGCGTAATCCGACGTGCAACCCGAACTCCATACCGGGCACACCTCCTTAAACGGGCACAAAAGCGTTTCTCTCTTTTTTTCCATATCGCCTCCTTTTTATTAAAGATGATGTCTGTATATTTAAGATATTTCCACCAAAAAGCTTGGTAAATTGCTAAACCAAATAATAACCTTAAAATAATTTTTTGTCAATTTATTAAATAATAAACAAGAGATATTGACAAAATTATAAAAATGTGATAGTTTATATTTTAAGTTCATTTGAAATTGTAAAAAACAGAAAGGAGAATCGTGGAGAAAATGGCAAAAAAATTTCTTGTTGAAATTTCGATTTTAAAAGGGACGCCTAATTCTCTTCAATTCGAAATTTCTGTTGGTGAAAATTCAGAAGAAAAAGACATCGTCGGAAAGGAGGAGGAAGAACATGACAGAGAACAACAAGACGACCGCATCTGGTTCAGCAGAATCGAACCTCTGCGAAAAGCCGTGTTCGAAGGGGGTAAGTGGTGAAGCCTCTTTAGTCTTCGCCACCGATACCACGGCGATGAACGAACTCATCGCCATGCAGTGCGGCCAGCCGACGCCCGCCGAACCGGTCCTGCCTCCCGAATGCGAAGGCATTCTCGCGGCATTCGACGGCAAATCGGTATTCGACTAATCTGCGTTGCTCTCCGCGACGTGCAACCTCAACAAGCCACCCTCTGTGTAAACATGGTGGCCTTTTTATTTCTGAATTTTTAATTCTTGACAAAACAAAGCAAAATATGGTAAATAAATTTCAGTACAAAAATTCATGTCTCACAAACGAGACAAAAAAAGGAGATAACTTAAAAAGGTTTTTGCGGTAATTTTAAACACGGACGGCTAACCACGAATGACGAAAGGAGATTCACCAATGACGAAATGGCTTAGAAAAATCGCGGCGATGGTTCAGGAAATCCCCGAAAGCTTCAAATTCAGCCTTTCCGACCTCCCCGAAAAAGAGGCGAAGGAAGAAGAGAAAGGGAAGCTCTCGGAAGAGATGGCAACCCTCTTCAAGGTCCTCCACTGGCTGAAGGTCAAGGCGAAGGAAGCCTATGAAGACCACGCGAAAGTATGCGCCACCTGCGATCCGAGCGAGTGCGAGGAGTTCCGGCGCCGGACTGAGATGGCAGAAGCGGAAAGCGAGATTGTGAAGAACATCTTGTTCTTCTCGATCCGCGAAGAGCTGGGGCTGAACGTCTACGATTACCCCAGCGTCGGCATCAGGAAAGACGGCGTTATCGTCGCGGTTTCCGCCGAAGAAGACAACGGCATCGGTGTCGATGTCATCTCCGTCGGCGTCGGCCTGCCCCCTGAGCTCGCGGAAATCTTCAGCAGGGCCCAAGGCGAAAACCGCCCGACCGGCTTCCGAAGCTTCCTCGAAGGCCTCACCGGCAAAAAGCCCCACTAATCCGACTCGTATCCCGCCGCAAAGGCACGCATTCCCCGGCCGCCCTCTATTCTCACGAATATGGCGGCTTTTTTATTTTTAAATTTTCTCGACAAAAATTAATAACGTGATATTTTAATAGAGGCACGTTAAGACATGTGTTATTTTAAACAAAAAGAGTAACGAAAGGAGAAGGCCATGACAGAAACAAAAACAACCGAAAACACGGTAAGTGTCCGCCACCCGTATTCCTGCATGGGGTCTCCACCCACCGGAAAAGGCGACGAAGACGGAGAGAAAAAGCCGACCGATGTCGCAAGGGAATTTCACGAAAAGCAGACCGCAGCAACTGTCGCGGACATGCGTGGCCAACTATCATAGGCCTCGCCGGCACCAAACCATAAAGCCACCCGTTCTCACGAACACGCGGGTGGCCTTTTTTATTCCCCTAAACCAATTTTCATATACCAATCCACAGCGGAGTTTATCTCCGCCGAACCATCTATATAAGTTCCGTTTGTTCCAGAAATTCTCATAAACGCCCTTCCCGATTCCCCGTCAGGATAAACATCGCCTGCACTTATTGCGTTTTGCCAGGAGTTTGAAGTTAAATCGTTATATGAATGGAATGTGTAGCTTGAATTTTCCAAAACAAACCAATATCTAACGCCCGCGCTCAAAACAATGTTCGACGAAAAACTAAAAACCAAATCCCGATTTTGCGGGTCGCCAGACAAACCCGAAATTGTTGAAGCCGAAATAAGATTATTGAAATCCGGCACATTTTGACCGTTGAAAAATTTATTGCCAAAAACCGAAAGCTTTAAATCAAAACTGCTTCCGGTATCTTGTGAATGTTTTACTTTTAAAACAAATTTATTAAATTCCAAATTTCCTGCCGGTAAAATACTCTGGATATTCGCCCCACTAATGCCATTCCAATTCATTTGTCCAAAATTATCACTCCAACTATCACCAACTTCTTGAACTAAACCGAAATTAATCGGCGGATATGACCAATTTTCCAAAAGTGTTGAAACTGAATAATTAGCGGAGTCATCCCTAGCCCGAACGCTTATTGAAAAATTTTCGCCGGGCGAAACAAATCTTGAAGTCCCCGTGGCGTTGCCCGCAGAAATCCAATCTTCGTCATTGTATTTAATTTCATAAGTTAAAAGGTTATCCAACGTGTCTATATCTGTAGCTCTTGGCCAAAAAAGATTTAATTTAGAATTTACACTATCAAAATCTTTAACTATTTCGCCATTGAAAACTGGACTTTGTCTTGATGGTTCAGCACCAAAATAATATTTTATTTTATCTTTGGCAACCAATTGAAAATCTGGGCTCAATGGATTGGAAGGTGAAATAGACGAGACAGAATAAAAAACCGTTGTTATAAAATCGCTTCCATCAAGATTTAATTCTCCAATTGATTTAGCGGTTTTTATAATAAAATGTTTGTCTTCCAATTGAGAATTACTGAAAGATACATTTGCCGCGCCACCGCCCATTCCACAATTATTCGATACGTCGGGCAAAATCAAAGAATTTCCACCTGTTCCACCAGCGCATTGATTGTATTTTAACCCCAAAACATCTGTTATATCATTTGGCTGCCAAGAAGGATTATTTAAATCATTTTTCGCATCGCTATTTAGATAAAAAACCGCTATTTTCCATGTATCACCCTTCCCAAACAAATCCGGAACAAATGGATACTGTCCGTAATAGGCGTCTATTAAAACCTCGCCGTCTTGAAAATTTTGGTAGAAATATAAACCCGAAAGAAAACTCGAAATGTTTATTGAAGAAGTTGCCGCTTCCGAACCCAAGCCATCTTTGTCAAAAGCCTTAATTGAAACTTGGTAATCGCGGCCAATTTCATTTATTATAATTTTTGCCGCCGTTGAAGTCGACTCGACCATCGGCAAAGTCGCGCTCGCATTACTAATGTCAAAAATTTTATAAGTTAAATTCAATGAAGTGCCTAAATAATCTTGCGCTTCGTTCCATTGAAAATTCATTTCCATCCCGCTTTGATTGTATTGAATGTTAAAATTTTCCGGCTTTGTCGGCGCGACTCTCGGCTCTGGTAAGCTTAAAGAATTTTGCGGATTTGGTGTCATGCGAATATCAAAATCATTAACACTATTACTATCACAACCATTGCCGGAGAATTCACCGTTTTCCTGTGAAAGAGCGCAAGAGCTGTCTACCCAAGCTTTTCTTTCCAGACTTTGTCCGTCATTAACCATTGAATCATAAAACGCTGAATCCACTTTCCCGCCATTACTATTTAATAAATATATTGTGCTTGAGCTATTAGGCAATGAACTAGCCCTAGTTATATCAGCTGGAATACTGCCGATGTAATTATGAAATCCTATTAAGAAAAAACTTTTGCTTTTTATTAATATGCCGTCTTCAGCCTTAGAACCGAACTTCGCTAAAGAATCTGTCGATGTAGCGTCGCCGGTTAAAATTTCCAAAGAATAATCTGAAAGATTTACGTCGCTATTTGTCGGATTATATAATTCGATAAATTCTTTTCCTTCATCATCTCCTTGAGCCTTAAAAAGAATTTCTGAAATTACGACATGATCAGCTCCCGATATAGAAACGGGAATGTTTGCCGTGGCTGGAGTTGAAGATACGCCACTAGTGTTAAAAACAACTAAGCTCGCCTGATAATTTCCGAATCTGGAATAAATATGAGAAGCGGTAGGATTTGCGGAAATTAACGTACCGCCGTCTCCAAAACTCCATTCATATGAAACTATTTCTTGACCTCCAGGGTCCGTCGAAGAAGAAGCATTAAAATTTACCGTTTGGCCAACCTGTAAACTTTTTGGCGAATAATCAAAAAAGGCGCTTGGCGCCTGGTCTGATTGAGTTGCTTGAATATTCGTAACCTCAAAATCATTAGCGTTATTATCGGTGTCCACAAATGCGCCGTTTTGCGATTTTCTTTTAATGCTTTGGTTTTCCGCGGGTTCCGAAGCGCATGAGCCTTCGCAATCAATAGCATCCCCCCATCCGACCTTATCGGAAACATCGCCGTTGGAATTTTTAATCTGAATGGAGTTAGCCTCTGTTAAAGTTAAATCATCGACTACGGCATCAGCGCCAGTGGCGGAACGAGATATTAAAAAATAATTTTTTGCCGAAATCGTTTTATTTTCAAAATAAGTTTTTGAAACTAAAGAAGAAAAAGAGCTTCCAGTTTTCGTTTTTCTTTGGATATACCAATTTGTTAAATTAACATCGGAATTATTTGGGTTGTAAAGCTTTATAAATCTGCTTCCAGCCGGAGAAATTTGAACCTCATTTATTAAAATTTTTGCCTGAGTCAACTGCTGATTTTGGTTACTTGAGCTTCCGCCTCCACCTGAATAAGTTACTTGCGTCGCCTTCGACGTAATTAATCCTCCTGAATTTTCCGCTTTTGGCGTCCCATTTATGATATTTGAAGTATGCCAATTAAAACCTCCAATATCACGCTCCGTTGTTTTTCTTTCACTGCTATTCCCCGCCGGCCAATCGGGGTCCGCCGAAATCTCATCGACTAAATTGCATTGTTCATCAAAAAGCCGCAATCCCTCATTTGTATTTGATAACGCTCCGCTATAAATCAAATCGGCTTTTATACCCAGAACCGAATCGTCGTCAGTTCTTTCAAATAAAAGTATTCTATTTGGGCCAACTATTTTGCCTCCCTCAATGGAAGCAAAATTTATTTTAATTTGCTCGTCTTTATCTACTAACTGCCAGCCGCTTATATCAATATCGCCGCCGGAAATATTTTTCAATTCAATCCACTCATCGTTGGCGCTGTTTGAACTCCCCATCCAAGCGACCTCATTAATAATAACTTTTTGGCGCGAAAGAGTTTGAATTGTATCAAAAGGGCATTGTTTTACCGTTGTCGCGGGTATTACCTTAACCTTATCTTTTAGATTTTTATCTAATTTAAAATCATCTTGATTTCCGTTTTCTAAAACAATTTCGTTTTCATCTAACTCCATGACGTCTTTTGTTTGATTTATTTGCTCATTCGATTTCGGCGTTAATTCTTTATTTACCGATTGAGTCTCGCTATTCTTATCAAGATTTTGACTCTCGCTTTGGCTTAAATCTATTTGCCCTACTTGTTGAAAATTATCACCTGTTTTAAAAATTCCAGTTAAAAAATTACCAGCCGAAGAAACAATATTATTCGCTGTTGAACTAACTTGCGCTATGAAATTACTGGTTGCTTCCACGGCCTTACCAATAAATGACTTTTCTTCTGTGGTATTAAAATTTGGGTCGTTTTTCGCTTTTTCAACCTCCTGAAAAAACAAATTTATTACACCAGCACCGTATTGAATAGATTTCACAGATAAAAGCGACCAATAATTATCTAAAACTAATCTATCATCTATGGACACAATGCCATCAATATTCATTAACACGCTCGACCTCGTAGGTTGGACCGATAATTTATAAACACTATCATTTGCGCTATTTAGAGCATAGTAAAGTTCATTTATTTTTTCGTAATCGGCTGGCACAGGTTTTTCATATCCGCTTTGCACCCCAATAGTTCCAACGCTATAAAAATTGTTATTTGAATAATTCGCCAAATTATCAAAATAAGAATTCAAGCTATCTAAATTTATAGGTCCTTTGTTCGCCAATTTTTGTGTTAATTTGCTATCTGGACTATAAATTGAAAATTTATCGGTATAATTTTCGTAGGGATTAGTTAAAAGATGGATGTCATTTCTTGTATGCTCCGGGACTGAGGCATCTTCAATTAAATGCAAGATGTGCCCCAATATAAACATTGCTTTTTCTTTGTCGCCTGCAACATAAAATTTAATAGCCCTTTGCCAAGTAAAATCAGTTTCGTCTGTTATTAAATTTATTGACCTTTGCTGAATTGCAGTCAAAATCGAAGCCACTGTCGCGGGAACTTTATACGTCGACTTATTTTGGTTATTGCTGTCTTGTGACCAATCTTTTGATTTTTGCCAACTCCCCAGCGTAGAATCGACCAGGCCGCGATTATTAACCGGGTCATAGAAATGATTCATTGGACGCGGCACATCGTCTTCTTTACGAGAACCATCTATTAAATAATCATTTAACTCATTTGAAATTTTACTATTTGGGAAGTTTTGGTTATAAAATTTAACAACCTCGCTCGTAAGATAGGCGTGCGTATCAACATCATAAGCAAAAGCTATGTTGTTTTGAAAAATAAAAAGTCCCAATATAAAAATTGGGACTAAAAATTTTACATGCTTTCGATTTTCCATATTCCAGAATATTTATTGAATTGCATATTCACATATGCCTTCAAAACATTATTCTCATATGCTTTAAACTTAAAATCTTCAGCCGAAGTGGAATTATCTTCATCAGCAATTGCCCCAGAGAGCAAAGTAGCCAAACCTTGAAACCGTCCCGCATCCTTTGTATCTTGTAATCCCTTTATCCACTTTGGGTTAACTTTTCCATTCTCGTCAAGTACAAAGTATTTACTCGCCAACTCAACATCATCATTTTTTAAAGCATCAATAAACATTTTTAATGTTTCTTCGGGGGTTTTTCCGCCATAAGTATCGTTTTTCATTGCGTCTTCGTAATTTTTCACCAAATCAAGATATTTCTGAACACCCTGTTCTCTTTCCCTATCCAGTCTCGCCTCTGGGCTCAAATATCTATCCCAAATAAAATATCCACCGGCAAACAAAATTATAATTCCCAAAAACCCAGCGACAAATTTCAAATATTTACTTTTTTTCGGCGAATCCAATAAAAGATTTTGTTCTTCCATAGTTTTAAAATTTTTATAAAAATAAAAGAGGGACCGCTCCCTCACTAGCTTTAATATTATTATAACAAATCGATTTTGCCAAAAAAAGGTGGATAACTAATTGTTGTACAAAATCTATGCTATAGCATATAATTTATACAACAGTCTATATCAAAGTTGTAGATATAAATATAGCAAATCTTAAATATGATAAGAAATTGGAAGGTCGACAACCTAACAAAGGACACTGTCTTGAAAATAGCGCTTGGTGGGGCATTTGTCTTAGTCGCCGCAACTTCTCCGTATTTTTTGCATCAAATTGTAAATTCTTATTTTAAAGATAAAAATAAAAAGACGGCATATGCGAGGGCTAGAAAATTAAGACAATTAGAAAGCAAAAAACTTATTTCTTTTGAAGAACTAAGTGACGGCGAAGTCAAAATAACACTTACAAATAAAGGCAAATTGCTTACGCGGAAATACAAACTAGACGACCTAAGACTGGACAAGACAAAAAAGTGGGACGGCAAGTGGCGGATTATTATTTATGATATTCCCGAAAATTATAAACAGGCGCGTAATGCTTTTGGTCTCAAAATAAGACAGCTCGGCCTTTATCCTCTTCAAAAAAGCGTTTTGATTTCGCCCTGCGACTGCATGCCGGAAATAGAATTTCTCTGCGCTGTTTTTGATATTAATTTAAATAAATATATTCATCAAATTACTGCAATCGAGATACCAAAAGAAAAAGAGGTTAAAAAATGGTTTAATTTATAAGCTGCACCGCTCACCGATAATTGTTTCATAAAGTTTATGCTATAGCATAAACTTTATGAAACAATTATCAGCCACCTAATTAGAGAAATCGGCTCCCGTAAAAGGATTTTTCTCATAGAATAACTCCGCCGCCGAGGAGGCGGTCTTTTTTGTCGTAAAACACGGCTGATTGGCCCGGAGCAACGAATTTAACGGGCTTAGCGAATACCAATTTAACCGAGGATTTATCTATTATTAATGACGCCAGAAAAAGCGGCTGGCGGTAGCGGACTCTCGCCATTACGGAACCGCTGTGAAAAAAATTAACATTTACAAGTTCAACTTCTTTTTTGAAAAGCGACGGGTTTTCACTTCCTTCGGCAAGAACAAGCGTATTTGTTTTTTTGTCTTTTTCGGCGACGTAATACGGTTGTCTGTCTTTTTTGCAGGCTGGAAAATTTATTTTCGCGTCTATATGCCTTTGGCCGATGGTATAAAACTGGACGCCGCGGTGTTCGCCGATAATATTTCCCTTTGAATCCAAAACTTTACCCTTTTTCTTGGGAATGTATTTTTTAAGAAAATCTTCAAGCTTTATTTTTCCCAAAAAGCACACGCCTTGTGAATCTTTTTTGTCGGCGGTTATTAAACCGGCAGCTTTGGCGATTTTTCGCACTTGAGGCTTTATATAATCGCCTATTGGAAACAAACAATATTTCAATTGATCCGGTGTCAGCGTCCACAAGAAATACGACTGATCTTTGTTTTTGTCTTTGGCAATGAAAAGATTTCCATTTTTTATTTTTACGTAATGGCCGGTTGCCACGTAATCGGCGCCTAGTTTCAACGCCTTCTCCAAAAACAAACCGAATTTTATTTCTTTATTGCACATCACGTCGGGATTCGGAGTCAGGCCCTTTTTATAGCCGTCTATCATGTATTCGATAACTTTCTTTTCGTATTGCTTGCGGAAATCCCAAACGTAAAAAGGAATTTTAAGTTTTTGAGCGACCAAAGCGGCATCGCGACTGTCTCTTTTCGAACAGCCGTCTTTTGATTCATAACAGTTCATAAAAACGCCGACTACGTCGTAGCCTTTTTTCTTAAGTAATAATGCCGCGACGCTGGAGTCCACGCCGCCCGACATTCCGACAAATACTTTTTTCTTTTTAAGCTTTTTCAACTCTTTCAACATAAGAGCCGGTTTCAGTGTTTATGCGAATAATATCGCCTTCGTTTATAAAAAGAGGAGTGTTTATTTTGGCGCCCGTTTCAATAATAACGGCTTTTGAACCGCCTTGAGCCGTGTCGCCTTTTATTCCGGGCGGCGCTTCGACAACTTTAAATTCCATTTTTACCGGAACTTCGATGCTAAGAATTTTATCGTTGAATTTTAACGCCGCGACTTCCGAATTCGGTTTCAAAAACAATTCTTTTCCGGCGATTATATCCGCGCCAATTTGAAATCTGTTCTTGGGGTTATTCGCGTCGCAGAACCAAACTTCGCCGCGGTTGACGTAAAGAAATTTAACTTGGACTTTTTCCATTTCCGCTTCTTCCAATTGATCGCTCGGCTGAAAAGAACGCTCGACAACCGAACCGGAGATAAGATTTTTCAGTTTTGTTTTCATGACCGGCTTTCTTTGCTGCATGCGCAAAAATTCCGACTCTTGCACCGCAAAGGGCTGGCCGTTTAAAACAATAAACATTCCCGGTTTTAATTCGTTATATGAAAACATAATTTTAGATTAAAATAATTTTTTTTGAACTTCTAAATTTTCTCTTTCTTGGTCGCTGAAAATTTTTATTTTGCCGTATTCGCCATCGTATCCCGGCTCTACTTTCAACTTTTTTGCGCGAACCGCCGATATTCCTTTCACGACTTTTTCATCGGCAATAGCTCTTAATTCTTCAACGCTTAAATCAATCAAAATTTTCAGCTCCGAACCAAACGCTTTGATTAATTTAATATATTCTTCCTTAACTTTCTTCGCCGCAACCCCCATACCATAAACCTCGGCGATAATTTCGTCAAGAGGAATCAAGCTATAATACGGAACTCTGTTGTCGTAAGCGTTTAAAAAGTTTTCTTTTTCTAATTTTATTTCCGGCTTATTCGCTAGCTGGTCTATCCGATTCATTACTCCGATTGTCAGTTTTTTGCCGCATTTCGGGCAAATTCCATTATATTTCTTAGTTTCTTCGGGAGAAAAAACGATGCCGCAAATTCTGTGTCCGTCGAAATGGTATCTGCCTTCTTCGGGGAAAAATTCAATCGTGGCAACGAATTTTGACGCTCCTGATTTTATCGCATCCATAATTCCGACGTACGATAATTCCGTATCAAAAATATTCGCCTCTCTGCCGATTCTTGGAGCGGAATGAGAATCGGAATTGGAAATCAAAGCGATATTGTCCAATTTTGAAAGCCGCCAATTCATTGCCGGGTCGCTTGAAAGCCCGGTTTCAAGGGCAAAAATATTTTTCGCGTATTCACCGAAACATTCTTCTATAGAATCAAACCCCGACATCGAGCCGAAAATCGAAAACCACGGCGTCCAGGCGTGCGCCGGAATTATTACCGCCAAAGGACTGGCGCCAAAAACTATTTTCGCCAGTTCCCGGCAATCAAGTCCCAATATCGGCCGGCCGTCTGATTTCAAATTACCTATCCAGCCAAGCTGCGCGTTTATTTTTTCAACGGTTTCAAAATCTGGCGCAAAAAGTAAATTATGAACCCGATAAACTCTTTTTTGGCCATTAGACGGAGATTCGCGGGAATAAATACTTGAAACTTCGGCTGTTAAAATAAATCTCGTTTCCGCCAAAGTTCCTTTTATGGTCTGCCGCTTATATTGCTGTTTTAATTTAAAAAGCCCGGGCTCCGCCGGCTCCAATTTTTCTTTAAGTTCGGCGAACCATTGCGGATGGGTAAAATCTCCAGTCGCCATTACCGAAATTCCTTTGTCGTCCGCCCAGCGGTCAAGCTCTTCTAAATCCATATCCCTGGAAGTGGCGCGGGAATATTTTGAGTGAATATGTAAGTCGGCAATAAACTTCATTTTTGCAGTGGGCGCTAAGGGAATCGGACCCCTGGTCTTCTCGGTGTAAACGAGACGTTTTACCATTAAACTAAGCGCCCATTGTGTGCCCTCGACAGGAATCGAACCTGTACCGCCTCCTTCGGAGGGAGGCATTGTATCCATTCAACCACGAGGGCGGCAATGGTTCAATACATTAATTCATAAACCAATCCACCGATAAAAACAAGCACTAAAACGTAAGCGAAAACCGGACTCAATTTTTTAAGAAAAACCCTTTCGGTTTTTGTTTTTAAAGATTTCAGCCACATCAAACAAATAACGATTCCCTCAAAAGCGATAAACACTCCGCCGATAATGCCCGCAAGAGTCAAAAATTCCCGTAATCCGTAAAAATAAAACAATATAGGCAAAATAATCACCATAATGCCAGCTATGATTTTAGGAAATTTCAAATCAAACATCAAAGAATTTCTTACATCCATACCAACAATCACATATGAATCCCACAGCGAGACTAAAGCAAAAACCGCCACTAGAGCCAAAACTAACTGGCCGACAACGCCTACCAATCCCGACACCGCATCTTCTGAAACGGTTCCGGAAAGACCCAAAATGCCAAAAACAAACAAAGCGTAAACGATTGCCGGAATTAAAGTCCCTAAAACAATAGATTTATTGGCGCAGGCAACCGATTGATTTGTTTTGCGAAAATAATTTATCACCGCCGGAATCGCCACTCTACCACTAAAAGAAAACAAAATCACTCCATAAGGGATAAATAAATTTTTGAAATCGAAAACCGGCATTGAAGCTATTTTATCAAAATCCGGAATTCCGAAGGCAAAAACCAAAATTGAAATGAAAATTACGCCCGAGGTTATAAAAAGCTCCAAAAAAGACATTTTGCGGATTTCCAAAAAAAACGCCGCCGAACCAAGAAGCCAAAAAATCAAAATGTTAAAACCATTGAAAGCGTTCGGGAAAATAATTTCCAGAAAACTCGCCGAAAGGGCGAGGTAAGCGACCAAAGTAAGAAACAAGCCAAAAATAGAGGAAATTATCGTGAGCCAAAATCCTAAATTGCCGAAATAAATTTTCGCATAGCCAGGGAAAAGATGCTCTCCCTCGGTTTTGGCTATCACATCGGCATACATAAGATGAAGCAAGACAAAAACCAATCCGAAAACCGCCAAATAAATCAGGCCTGTTAATGTCCCGGCTTTTTCAAAAACAAAAGGCAAAGCAAATATACCCGCACCGATAATCGCTCCGGACAACAGCCACGCCGGCGTAAAAAGTTTTTTACACATTGTTTTATTATAACAAACTTAAAGACAAATAAAAAAACAACAAACTATAAGCCGCGAATTGGTTTCGCTTTTTTACGGCTAATGATTTGCTGTTTTTAAGCCTCAAACACCTTATCGCCTTGCCTAACGTGGTCGTCAACTTTCATTCCTACTTCGTCGCCTTTTTTCGCGCTCTCGATATTTTTATGGTCAAACTGCATCGAACTGATTGCTTGCCCGAAATCCGTCTGATTCCCCTTAAATTGAATTTCGTCGCCGACTTTCACGGCTTTAGAAAATTTTACGACCGCTACGCCGATTTTGTCGTAATAATGAGTGACTTCGCCGATTGGCTTTTTTTCCGCCATATTGATGTTTTTGTTACCGACCTTTCTCTTTTTTTATGACCTCTATTACTTTAGCGATTAATTCTTTCGGGTCGCTGGAAAAAATTATCTTGTCTTTCATCTCTTCCGCGCGGTGAGACTTTTCAATTATATCCTTAATTAATTCATCCGTTTCCCACTCGCCGGTTAAAATTCCTATCGGTTTTTTATCTTCAAAAGCTATTGTAAATTCGTTTATCGTTCCCATTCTTCCACAGCCGACGACAACCGCGTCCGCCGAACGGGTCAAAAGCAAGTTTCTGCCCGAATACCCGAAGCCCGTGTAGATAATCAAATTTTGATAATCAAGCGGCAATTTATAATATTCAACATGTTCTTTTTCGCAATCGGCCGGAGAAATTCCGACAACTATGCCATCAACGCCTTTCGCGCCTTTAGCTGCCCAATACGGAAAACCCGTTGTCGCGCCATTAACCAAAACGCAACCTTGTTTGATTATTTCTTTCCCTAATTCTTCCGCTTTGGCGAAAGCCGAATCTCCGCACATATCAGTTTCCGCTGCTCCGGAAACGCAGATTTTAAATTTAGGATAATTATTATTCATAGATATAAATTATAGCATAAATTCTTCTCCAATTGAAGGAATAACCGCCTCAAGAGCCAATTCGTCCCGAACTTTTTGCGCCAAAACCAACATACCCTCTTCTTCCCCTTGAACGATAAAAACTTTTTTCGCGCTAAGACGCATGGGCCGGAGCCAATCCAAAAGTTGCCGTTGGTCGGCATGCGCCGAATATCCGGCAATTGACCTTATTTTACATTTTACCGGAATTTCTTCACCGTAAATTTTAACCCATTTTTCTCCGTCTAAAATCCGCCTTCCTAAAGAACCGCCAACCTGATAACCGATAAACAAAATCGCGCTTTTGGGGTCCGGCAAATAACGCATTTCGTGATGCAAGATCCTTCCACCCTGCGACATTCCAGAACCGGCGATAATTATTTTCGGAGGAGAAATATTATTTATTTGCTTTGAATCCTCTGTTGTAAGAGTCGTCCTTAAACCGGGAAAGTTAAAAATTGCATCGCCTTTCTTTAGCAAATCAATCGCTTCTTCTCGGAAATATTTAGTGTCTTGCGAATATTTTTTATAAACCGATGTTAATTTGATAGCCAAAGGACTATCGACAAAAACCGGCGCTTTGGGCACGCGGCCATTTTCAACCAATTCATTCAACTCAAATAAAAGTTCTTGCGTGCGCTCCATGGCAAAAGCCGGAATCATCAAAGTTCCGCCCGATTTAACCGTTTCTTCGACAAAATCTTCAAGCAATTCCTTTCTGGATTCAAGATTTTCATGCAATCTGTCTCCATAGGCGGATTCCATCAAAACATAATCGGCGTTTTCTATTTTGTCGCCGTCTTTGATAAACGGCGCAGGCGAATTACCCAAGTCGCCGGAAAAAATAATTCTTTTTCCTTCAGAAGAAACAGAGATGCAGCTTGAACCAAGAATGTGACCGGCGTTCAAAAATTCAACATCCAATTCGCCAATCTTAAGATTTTTATGATACTCAATTGTTTTCCATAAACGCATCAATCCCGCAATATCTTCAATATCATAGATTGGTTCCTTGTTTCTATCACGGGCTTCTTTGCCTAAAACGTTTTCCGAATCAAGTAAAAGCTCTTCGGCAAAATCTTTGGTCGGCGGCGTCGAAAAAACATCGCCCCGAAAACCCGCCTTATAAAGCTGGGGCAACCGGCCGATATGGTCTATGTGGGCGTGAGTTATTAAAACCGCTTTGATGTTTTTAACGTCATACGGGAACGGCTCGAAATTTATTTTTTCCAAAAAGTTTGAACCCTGGTTGAGTCCGCAATCGACAAGCACGCTGTCATTTATCAAATAGTTGGCGCCGGTAACACTTTTCGCTCCGCCGCAAAACTTGAGCTTCATGTAAAAATTATAGCAAATTTAAAGAAAAAAGGCTGTAAACCTTGACAAAATCACATTTTTGTGTATAATATAAACAGATCGTTGGAAATGTCATACGGAATCATAAACCCATCTTAGTTCAAGGAGGTATTTCCATGAAAAAAGTTGGAGTTATTGCGATGGTTTTAGGAGTATTGATCGTTTTGGGATCTATCGGTCAAAGCGACTTTGAAACGTTGATTTTGGCCGAGGAAACCACGCCGTTCTGTCAGATTCAACTTCACTGCCTTGCTGGCCTGGCACTGTTTGTACTGGGGCTACTCATCAACAAAAAGGAGGTAGGCGCCAATGCTACACAGAGCAAAGTTTGCAGATGGTTACCGTTGCCCAAAGTGCGGCGCTGCCATTCCAGAGCGAGGCGCTTCATGCGGTAATTGCTACGAAGCACCGGAGATAGAAATGCAATTCACTGTTGAAAAAGTGGACGAATTGGAACCACAACAAAGATTAATTTTCAATCCAGAGAACGATATCTGCATAGAATGCGGAGCTTCCATTCCCGAGGGAGAAGATGCTCCATGCGGCAACTGCTTTGATCCGCCACCGCTTTCTAGTTTGTACATGCTCGGATGGCGGCTTCATAAGCCAAAACCGAGAAGACTGCGGAAGTAATTCCGCTCAACACATAGGGAGGCTGTTCTGAAAAGACGCCTCCCATTTTTTATCCCACGCACAACAAGTTATGTGTGAGATTTATTTCACCGCCGACATTTTCCTTAAGTCTCCAACTTCACGAACCAAAATTTTTAAAACGTAATCTAAATCTTTTTTTGTCGTTTTTCTTCCAAGAGTCAACCGCAAAGAGCCGTGAATCAGCTCTTTTTTTATACCTAAAGCCGATAGAACGTGCGAAGCCGCGAAATCAAAAGAAGTACAAGCCGAACCGGTTGACGCGTAAATTCCATAAAGGTCTAAACGCAAAACCAACGCTTCGCCATCAATGCCGAAAAATAAAAAGTTGATGTTATTAGGCAATCTTTTTTTGGCATCACCGTTTAACCGGCAACCTTTAATGGATTTCAAAACGTTTTTTATTAAATAATCGCGCAAAATTGTGAGCCGCCGGCTTTCTTCCACCCTCATTTTCTCGGCAAGCTTTAACGCTTCGCTAAATCCGACTATCAAGGCCGGATTTTCCGTACCTGCTCTAAAATTATTTTCCTGCCCGCCGCCGACAGTTATCGGTTCTATTTTTATATTTTTATTCAAATACAAACAACCTATTCCCTTTGGCCCGTAAATTTTCGAACCGTTTAAAGTAAGCGCGTCAACGCCAAGCTTTTTAACGTCCAAAGGCAAAGCGCCAGCAATCTGACAAGCGTCCGTATGAAAAACAATCTCACTTTTAAATTCTTTTATTATCCGGGAAATCTCGGCTATCGGTTGGATTGTTCCGATTTCATTATTCGCATACATTATTGAAACTAAAATCGTTTTTTTGTTTAAAGCCTTTTTTAATTCATCCAATTTAACCAGCCCGTTTTTATCAACGTCCAAATAAATCACGTCAAAACCCTCTTTTTCGAGAGACTTTGCCGATTCTAAAATCGCCTTATGTTCTATTTTTGAAACTATTATGTGATTACCGGATTTTTTGTAAGCCCGGGCGATTCCGAAAACTGCCAAATTCGCCGATTCCGTGCCTGAACCGGTAAAAATAATTTCTTCGGGTAAAACGCCTAAAATTCCGGCAGTTTCCCGCCTCGATTTCTCAATTGCAGTTCTTGAAATTTGGCCCAGCGAGTGTAAAGACGAAGCATTGCCAAAAAAATCGCCAAGATACGGCTGCATTTTTTTGAGCACCGCCGGCTCGATATAAGTGGCGGCGGCATAATCAAGATAGATATTTTTTCTCATTTGAAATACAATAACAATAAAGAGGCATTTTTTCAATGAATTTAAATTTATTCTTAAATATATTCAATAATATTTCTTTTGGCGCAAAGGATGCCCTTGATATTATTATTGTTTCAGCTCTTGTTTATTTGACTGTCATCGTTCTCCAAAAAACGAAGTCTGCGCCAATTATTGCTGGTATTATCGTCCTTTTTATAATTTACAGCTTAAGCGTTTTCTTTGATCTCAAATTAACCGAAAAGATTTTCCATTCAATTTTCGGATTTCTTCTTGTAATAACGGCGATAATTTTCCAAAAAGAACTGCGGAGATTTTTTGAGATTGTCGGTATTGTGGGATTGAGACGCAAACAGATTCCATTATACGAAGACATAGAAAAAACAATTATCAACACCGTAGAAATTTTCATCAGGAAAAAAATAGGCGCCTTAATAGTTTTCCCGGGTCTTGAGAGCATCGATCGGCATCTTGAAGGCGGTTATTATTTGGGAGGAAGAATTTCCGAACCCTTACTATTAAGCATTTTCGATCCGTCTTCACCAGGCCATGATGGCGCCGTCATCATCGAAGAAGACAAAATTAAAAAGTTTGCAGCTCATTTGCCGCTGGCCGAAAACGTCAGAGCGGTAAGAAATTTCGGCACCCGGCACAGAGCGGCTCTCGGCTTATCTGAAGTGTCTGACGCATTAATAATCGTAGTTTCCGAAGAAAAAGGAATAGTATCTTTTTGTCGTGATAAATCTTTTAAAACACTGGAAAATGCTCAAGAATTAAGAAGTATTATTAATGATTTTTTTGAAGAAAAATTCCCAAAAAATAAATTAGCCACATCCAAGAAATGGCTGAAGAAAAACACTCCTCCAATAATACTGTCTATTGCTTCAGCTTTGACGATTTGGTTAATTTCCAAGTAAATCTTCAACTGTTTTTCTTTCATCCCAGGGAATTTTTTTGCCGTTTTCAACACACATCCAAACTTCTCCGCCTTTGCCCGTTAAAACAACCGCGTCGTCTTTTCCGGCCAAAGAAATCGCTTTTTTTATAGCTTCTTCGCGGTCAATAATTTTATATACTACTTTGGAGTTTTTTCCGTCTATAACTATTCCTTCGCTTACCTGATTTATTATTTCAATCGGTGATTCGTCGTACGGATCTTCGTTTGTTAAAATAATTTTATCGCAATATTCCGCCGCAACTCTACCCATCGCCTGCCGTTTCCATTTATCCCTGCCGCCCCCTTGCGAGCCAAACAAACAAACCATTTCTCCTTTTGGAGATTTTATTTTTGATTCGATAACCGCTTTATAAACAGCCTCCAAACTCGCCGGCTCATGCGCGTAATCAACTACCACATTAAAACCGTTCGCCTTAACCAGCTCCAATCTGCCGGGTGGCGGTTTTATTTCCGTCATCGCTTTTTTAACTTCGGCCATTTCCACGCCTTGCGACAAGACAAAACAAATCGCGGCCGCGGCATTATAAACATTAAACCTTCCGATCAACGGCGTTTTTATTTCTTCATTATTTATTAAAAAACTCGTTCCGCTGGAACCGGATTTTATTTTTGTTATTTGATAAAGATTTCCTATGCTGCCGCCGGGCATTTTTAAATTTGAAGTGAAAACGTATTGATTTGGAATTTTCGGCGCCAAAAAATAACCGACATTGGCATCGTCCAAATTATAAACACCCACGCTATTTTCTTTTTCCGCGACTTTTTCAAAAAGTTTTACCTTTGCGTCCCGATAATTTTCAAAACTGCCATGGCGTTCGATGTGCTCGGGTGACAAATTGGTAAAAACCGCCGCGTCATAATCTATAAAAGTGTGGCGGTACTGTAAAATGCCTTCCGAAGACGTTTCAACCACCGCATATTCACAGCCTTCTTTCGCCATTTTTGCCAACAGTTGCTGAAGCTGAAATCTGCCCAGCATTGTCTGTTTTGAAGAATTAAGCCATTCCTTCTCGCCGATTTTAAAAAGAACCGTCGTCGCCATGCCGGTTTTTAGCCCGGCGGAATTCAAAAGTTGGGCGATTAAATAAGAAGTCGTGCTTTTGCCTTTAGTGCCCGTAACGCCGACGACAAACATTTTTCGGGAAGGAAACCCGTAAACCAACGCGCCCAAATACGCCAGGCAAAAATGATACGCCGGCTGCGCGAGCCGGAAAAGTTTAACCGGAATTATTTTTTTTATTGCGCGTAAAATTTGATCCATTTATCTTCCGCTTAATATTTTGAGCGCGGCCTTCAATCTTTCCTGTAAAGTTTTTATTTTCGGGGAAATTTTTTCCGACGCCTCGCGAATTTGTTTCTGCTTGTAGCCCAAAGTCTTCAAAACTTCTTCAAGCTCCGAATCAACTTCAAAATTATCGTCCGTTTCCGAAAGTTTCTGGTTTTTTATCTTATCGCTAAGCTCCAAAATTATTCTACTGGCTTTTTTGGCGCCAATCCCGGCCATTTTCGTCAAAATTTCATTCTTCCCTTTACTGATGGCACTCAAAAGACTTTCCGCTTTCATCTCGGACAAAATTTTTAAAGCCGCTTTCGGCCCAATGCCGTTTATGGAATTAAGCATTTCGAAAACATCGCGTTCTTGCTGGTCGAAAAATCCATAAAGCTCAAAACCGTTTTGCGAGCTGTAAAAATAACAAAGCAAATTTACTTTTTCGCCGATTTTAGGAAGTTTTTGAAAAGTTTTCTGAGTTATTGAAACTTTAATGCCCAAACCCATAACGTCCACTGCCGCGAATTGGCGGGTTTTGGCAATTAGTTTCCCCGAAATTGAATAAATCATGTTTTAGTGAATTAGATAATTGGTTAATTGGATAATTAGTATTTTAGACGATTGCGGTTGACAGAGCAAATGAGAAAATATATTATATCCACATGCCAATAATTAAATCAGCTAAAAAAGCCTTGCGGCAAAATGTTCGCCGGCGCAAAGCAAACGTCAAAAGAAAAACCGATTTAAGAACTGTTGTTAAACAATACAAAAAGATGATAACTTCCGGCGAAAAAGACAAAGCCAAAGAGTATCTTTCAGTTATTTACAAGAAGTTCGACAAGACCGCAAAAAGCAAATTAATAAAGAAAAATAAAGCCTCCAGAATGAAGTCCAGACTTTCTAAAATGCTTAAGTAATAAAAATCCCCCAAACGGGGGATTTTTTGTTTGTAGTTCTACTGTTCTCTATTTCCCTATTGCTTTCAATGACAATCCAATTCTTCCGTTTTCAACTTTCACGACTTTCGCTTTAACGACATCTCCCATATGAATTACGTCTTCAACTTTTTCGACGAACCCATTTTTAAGTTCGGACACGTGAATCATCCCGTCACGTCCTCCGCCCAAATCCACGATCGCGCCGAAGTCTAAGATTTTTATAACGGGGCCCTCAACTATTTCTCCGGGCGCAAATTGATGCGTGATGCTTTCAATTTGTTTTGCCGCGGCGGCAGCACTTTCCTTTGTCGCGCCGGCAACGTAAACTTTTCCGGTTTGCTCGACATCGATACTCAATGCACCAGTCGAAGCAATTATTCCATTTATGGTTTTTCCTCCCGGGCCGATTACTTCGCCGATTTGCTCTGGGTCAATTTGCATCGAAACGATACTCGGCGCGTAAGCCGAAGTCTCGGCTCGCGGCTTATCGATCACCGATTTTATGACGCTTAAGATTTCAAGCCGCGCTTTTTTGGATTGTTCGAAAACTTCCCCCAAAACATCCGCGGTAACGCCCTCGATTTTAACATCCATCTGAATGGCGGTTATGCCGTCCGCTGTTCCGGCAACTTTGCAATCCATATCGCCGTAATGGTCTTCCGGTCCCTGAATGTCGGTAAGAATTTTATATTTATCTTTGTCGCTCATAAGCCCCATGGCGATTCCGGCAACCGGTTTTTTAATCGGCACACCCGCATCCATCAAAGCCAAAGAGCCGGCGCAAGTAGAAGCCATCGAAGACGAACCGTTTGAAGAAAGAATTTCCGAGACTACACGAATAACGTAAGGAAATTCATCCTGCGAAGGAATCATCGGGCGGAGTGCTTTTTCAGCCAAAGCGCCATGTCCTATTTCTCTGCGGCCCGGACCGCCCAATCTGCCAACTTCGCCAGTTGAAAACGGCGGGAAGTTATAATGGAGCATAAACCTCTTTTTATACGTGGATTCTATTGTTTCAACCATTTGTTCCGAACCCGGAGCGGCTAAAGTAACAACCGCCAAAGATTGGGTATTGCCGCGTTGGAAAATAGCCGAGCCATGAAGGCGCTTAAATACGCCGACTTCGCCGTAAAGCGGACGAAGCTCGTCGTTTTTTCTGCCATCGGGCCTTTTACCTTCATTAAGAAGTTTGGCGTGCACAAGCGCGTCGATTTCTTCTTCAAATATTGCGTCTACTTTACCAAGTAAAGATTCTTCTACTCCACTCTCGGTTAAATTGGCTTTCAAATCCTTTTTAAGAGAGTCTAAATTACTATGCATTTCGGTTTTTGCCGGAACATAAACCGCTTCTTCAAGTTTGCCTTTCAAAAATTCCTGTATTTTGGTTTTTAATTCCGAAATGTCGGCGAATTCAATCTCGGCTTTCGGTTTGCCGACTTTTACGATTACATCTTTTTGGAAAGTGATAAGTTTTTTAATTTCTTCATGGGCGATTTTAAAAGAATCAACAACGTCCTTTTCTTGCGCTTCGTTACCGGCGAGCTCGAGCATGTTTATTTTATCCTGCGCTCCCGAGACAAAAGCTTCAAGCAAAATATTTTCTTTTTCCGCAAGACTGGAATTTACCGGATTGATTTCCGTCTTTCCGTTTTTTAAGCGCGCAAGCTGAACTCCCGCTACCGGTCCGTTCCACGGAACATCAGAAATCGCCAAAGCGACCGAAGCCGTTATTAAACCGACAAACTCGGCGCTGTTTTCTCCGTCGTAAGACAAAATCGTGATGACAACCTGAACGTCTCTGCGAAGGCGATGGTCGAAAAGCGGACGCAATGTCCTGTCTATTAATCTGCCCGACAAAATCGCGTCTTCCGAAGGTTTGCTTTCTCTTTTGAAAAATTTGCCGCCAAGAATTTTTCCGGCGGAATAAAATTTCTTCTCGAAATCAACCGTCAAAGGAAAATAATCCGTGTTTCTGTCTTCTTTTCCCATGGTAACGGCGACTAAAACCGAAGTGTCGCCGTAAGTTCCCAAAACCGCGGCATTGGCTTGTCCGGCCAAATCCGAAGTTTCAAGAGTCAAAGTTCTGCCCGCTATTTCCGTAGTAAATTGTTTTCTGTTTAAGCTCATTTTCGTATTATTAGCGCGATGCCAACATACGAATGCATGCGAATGATACGAATTTTACGAATCGGTATCATTAGTATGAATTAGTACGCCAACGCCACGCCTTATTAATTTAATTTTATTTCTTACTTCTTATGTCTTATTTCTTTAAAATAATTCTTGGTTTCTTTTCTATATCGATAAACGAATCCGCCACTTCCTTCAGCTTCGCGGAAGCGCTTCTGCCGAAAGCCGCGACTTCAACCTCTTTACCCAAGCCCCATTTAAGGTACTCGACCAAAGGAATAAAGTCTCCGTCTCCGGTAACCAGGATCACGACGTCTATGGAACCCGCCATTCTTATGGCGTCGACCGCCATTCCAACGTCCCAATCCGCTTTTTTCATTCCTCCGTGAAAGATTTGCAAATCTTTTACGCGGAGTTCGATTCCGTTTTTCTCAAGCGCTTCAAAAAAAGACGCCTCGCCCAAAGCCGTTTCACTTTTAACCACATAACCCATTGAACGAATAAGGTCGCGGCCGGCAAGAAGCTCTTTAAGAAGCTCGCGGTAATTAACCCGCGCGGAATAAAGGTTTTTCGCGGAATGATACAGGTTTTGAATGTCTATAAAAATTCCAACCCTTTGAGATTTATGAATCATTTTTATTTTTTCAAACCAAGGCTCTTTATCATCGAGGCGTGGCTCTTGGGGTCTGTTTTAGACAAATAATCCAAAAGTTTCTTCCTTTTTGAAACCATTTTCAAAAGTCCCCTTCTCGAGTGATTGTCTTTCGGATGTTTCTTCAGATGGTCTACAAGCTCCAAAATTTGCTTGTTCAAAAGAGCCGCCTGGACTTCGTTCGAGCCGGTATCTTTTTCGTGTTTGCGAAAATCTTTTATTAAATTTTGCTTTTTGCGGGTAGTTAACATATTTCCAAGAATAATTTATTTTTATTTATAAGTCAAGATTATCCGCCAAATCACTTGACTATTAAGTAATTCCTGATTACTATTCTATCTATTATGATATTGAACGCGACAAAAAAGAATAATTCTTACGTGGCTCACGCCTTGAAAAACGACCCGGATTCCATTCCTTTTTTAAGGGACGGAGAAGTTATAGACGCCAAGCTTATGCAAAAAAATCCCCGCTCGGCCTATTTTGATTTGGGCAAATTCGGAACCGGCGCGGTTTATGGCGTAGAATTTTCAAACGCCAAATCAATTTTAAAAGAACTTAAAATCGGCGAAGTAATTTCGGCGAAAGTTTTAAACGCCGAAGATGAAGACGGACATGTGGAACTTTCGCTTGCCAGCGCCCATCACCAGAAGAATTGGCAAAAACTTAAAGAGATAAAAGACAGTAATGAACCGATTACGGTAAAAATCATCGGCGCCAACAGCGGCGGCTTGGTCGCGAACGTAAATGAAGTCAAAGCTTTTCTTCCGGTTTCTCAACTCGCCGGAGAACATTACCCGAGAGTCGATGACGCGGATAAATCAAAAATTCTCGCGGAGCTTAGAAAGCTCGTCGGCGAAGAAATAAAAGTCAGAATTTTGGATATTAATCCGAGAAATGAAAAATTAATAATTTCCGAGAAAGGCGCTTTTGAAAACGACCTCAAAGAACTGCTTGCCAAATACAATGTCGGCGACGTTGTCGACTGCATTGTTTCGGGAATCGCCGATTTCGGAGTTTTTGTGAAATTCATAGACAATCCGGCAATTGAAGGATTGGTTCATATTGCCGAAATTGAATACAGAGTAATAGACAACCCGAAAGAAATAGTCAAAATTGACGAGCAAATAAAGGCTAAAATCACCGAAATAAAAGACGGCAGAGTGTTCCTTTCCATTAAAGCCCTCAAAGCTGACCCATGGGAAAATGTCGGCGATAAAATAAAAGAAGGCGAAAAAATTGAAGGTATTGTTTATAAATTCAACCCGTTCGGCGCGTATATAAACCTTGAAAATAATCTCCAAGGAATGATTCACGTCACCAACTTCGGCGGAGCCGAAGAAATGAAGAAGGCTTTGGAACTTGGCAAAAAATATAAATTCCTCGTTGACTCCGTAAAAACCGAGGAAAGACGCATCTCGTTGAAGATGGCTTAGGAAGACATAGAAATCTCTCCTCGCTCATACGCTCCAAGCGTCAAATTAATAACTCGCTCATATACGCCGATTTGCGACCCTGTTCGCCTTCGCTCGGGGTACCCCTCAAATCGGCTACTCGCTCGTTTAATTTAAGACGCTTTCCGCGACATTCACTACGGAGAGATTTCTCTGTCTTATATTTGAGAAGAAAATTTTGTTTTAGCCGAAACCTGCGCAGGCGAGCGGGCATGGTGTCCCGCGAAGCGGGACGAGCGAGCCGAGGAACAAGCGAGCGAGCACGCTGGGCGAGCGAAGCGGGTTGAGGGAAAATAAAATTTTCTGAACTCACTTACGCTGGAGCGCGGTGAAGAGGAAATAATAAACTCTTTAACACTGTTATAAAATTTCTAAAAAACGAGTATAATAAATATATGAAATCTTTATCAAAAAATATCTTTTGGGCGATTACCACTCTCTTGGTAATTTCATTTCTTTTTTCGCTTTTTTATACCGAGCAAACAACGCCGGTCGTTTTGAGCATCGACCAATTGGTTTCCAAAATAGATTCAGGAGAAGTTTCTAAAATTACCGTTAATGGAAATGACATAGCGATTACCTTAAAAGATAATTCCACGGCGACTTCAAAAAAAGAAACTGAGGCCGGACTTGTTGAGACTCTGAAAAATTACGGTGTTGACCCGGCAGCCCTTCAAAAAGTAGGTTTTGAAATTCAGGATGAATCGGGTTGGAAATTTTGGCTTGGCGTTTTAATCACTCCGCTTATCACGCTTTTGATAATTGGAGCTTTCTTTTGGTTCACTTTTCGCCAGGCAAAAACCGGCATGAGCCAGGCGTTTACATTCGGCAAAGCCAATATAAAACTCTTCGCCCACTTTAAAGACAGAATAACCTTCAATAATGTCGCGGGACTCAAAGAAGCGAAAGAAGAGCTTCTTGAAGTTGTCGATTTTTTGAAAAACCCGAAAAAATATCTTGAAATCGGCGCCAGGATCCCCCGCGGAGTTTTGCTTTTAGGCAGCCCGGGAACGGGAAAAACTTTATTAGCGCAAGCGGTTGCCGGCGAAGCCCAAGTGCCATTTTTTCATATTTCCGCTTCGGAATTCGTTGAAATGTTTGTCGGCGTCGGCGCGGCAAGAACCCGCGACGCCTTTGACACGGCCAAAAAAGCCGCCCCCAGCATACTTTTTATCGATGAAATAGATGCTATTGGCAGAGAAAGAGGCGCCGGAGTCGGTGGAGGCCATGACGAACGAGAACAAACATTGAACCAAATCTTAGTTGAAATGGACGGCTTTGATAGAGAAACACAAGTCATTGTTATCGCGGCGACCAATCGGCCGGATATTTTGGACCCCGCGCTTCTGCGTCCCGGAAGATTCGACCGCCGGATTATTTTAGACATGCCGGGCATCAATGACCGCGAAGAAATTTTGAAAATTCACAGCAGAGGAAAAATGCTGGCAAAAGACGTTAATCTGCGCCGGGTAGCCGAAAGAACTCCGGGGTTCTCCGGCGCCGAGCTTGCCAATCTTATGAATGAGGCGGCGATTTTAGCGGCGCGAAAAAATCAAAAAGAAATAAATCAATTAGATATTCTTAACTCCATTGAAAAAGTTTTACTCGGACCGGAACGCCGCAGCCGGGTTATTTCAAACAAAGAAAAAGAAATTACCGCGTACCACGAAGCCGGCCACGCGCTTATCGCCACAAGCTTGAAAAATGCCGACCCGGTTCATAAAATTTCCATCATCAGCCGCGGCCGAGCCGGAGGCTACACGTTAAAAATGCCTATTGAAGACGAAAGCCTGCGAACCAAGAATCAATTTATGACCGACTTGGCAATTCTCTTGGGTGGTTATGTTTCTGAGAAAGCGACATTCGGCGATATTTCAACCGGAGCATCAAGCGACCTGCAAAGTGCTTCGGAAATCGCCAGAAAACTTATTACAAAATTCGGCATGTCCGAGAAACTCGGGCCGATTACTTACGGCAAAAGCGAAGAAATGGTTTTCCTAGGACGCGAAATCGCCACTGAGAAAAATTATTCCGAAAAAATCGCCGCTGAAATTGACGGCGAAGTAAAAAATTTTATGAATAAAGCGCTTATCTCGGCGCAAAAAATAATTTCTTCAAGAAAGAACGTCCTTAAGGCCATTGCCGTGAAACTTATGGAAAAAGAAACGCTTGAACGTGAAGAATTTGACAACCTTATAAAAAGCTTTAAATTAAAACAAGTAAGTATTTAAGCGCGTTTTAATGATGTTTCAGTGGTGTTTTAGTGTTTAAGTGTTTGTGGTTCGTAGTTTGTAGTTCATTAAGGGCATGTAGCTCAGTGGTAGAGCGGTCGTCTTATACACGATTGGCCGGGGGTTCGAATCCCTCCATGCCCACAAAAAATCCGCCCATTTCGGGCGGATTTTAATTTTTAAACCGTAGCTTCCGGCTCCTGAGATTCGGAAGGAGCAGCTTCTGTAGAAGCAGCCTCTTCTTTTTCTTCAGTGGCTGGAACACCGCAAGTCGGGCACACGCAGGTGTCTCCTTCCTGCTCGGCGGTATAACCGCATTTCGGGCATTTACATTCCATATCTTTAATTTTTAAATTAATTATTCTGCGGCTACGACTATCACCGATCTAATTTTATTATAAACCATAAAATTCTTTAAGTCAAAGAAAATAAAAAACCGGCCCGCTCATCTCTGAAACGGGCCGTCTGTGTCGCAAGCTACAAGTTATAGTTGTCATTTCTTTACCGCCTCGGCATACGCCAAAACGGCTTTCACGTATTCCTCGCTGCGATTATAAGCGAAGATTGCCTTTTTCTTTTTCTCGACGTCGCCGTTTTTCCAGCCGTGACGCCTGAGGTAATTCGCCGCTGATGCCATGGCGTCTTCAAAAACAAACAGATCCGCTCTCCCGTCGCCATTGCCGTCAACGGCATAAGCCAAAAATGATGTCGGCACAAACTGGCACAAACCAAAAGCGCCAGCCCATGAACCATGGATGCCCAAAACATCCAATTGGTTCCGAAAGCTGAGTAAAAGCAAATTCGCCAGCTCTTTTTCCGCCCATTCCGACCTGCGATTTTTCAGAACCGAAAATGTCAGCAAGGCGTTGAATGTGCGGTATTTGCCGGTGTTTTCGCCGAAATTTGTTTCTATCCGGAAAATCGCCGCCAGCGCTTCTTTCTCAACCTCATATCGCTTCTCAATCCCGGAGAAAACATCGCTATTGTTTTTCAAGACACTTCTCCCCCGCCACAACGACAGAAAATTAAGCAGTCCGAACTCGGAACTGAAATAGCTTAACCCTTTCCCTTTCGCGTCCAGTTTTTTCAGAAGTTCCGGCTGCAAGCAAACGCGCGGGTCGGAAAAAATATTTTCGATTTCCGATTTTCCAACTTCACCCGCAAGTTTTTTCGCCAACCTGTCTTCTATTCTATTAAACTGGTTATTTACGCTTCCGTGAGATGTCGCGACGCTAAACACCAGAAAAAACACGAAAACAAGAATAAAGGCGACAAACCCCAAAATTCTTTTCATGACTCACCCTCCTTTCATATATTTTGTTTTCAAGTTTCGATTTTTATTTACTTTCTAATTTCAAAGTATCAAATTTAAAACAAAATAACAAACCCTTGATTTTTTATTGTATTTGTGTTATAATAAATTATCGTCTAATTTCAGACGAAATTGAACTTTTAAGGAGGTTTATATGAATGGAACGGTCGAACGGGGACCAGCCCATGTGGTCATCCCCAAGAAAATCGGTCAGGTCGTTGAAAAAGCGACCGAGCTTTTCAAGAATGAACACCCGGACAATATCCAAGGCGCCATATTGATTGGCGCCCTTCTCTTCGGGACTCAGATTCTGAAAGAGATGGTTATTCCTGAAAAGGAGGCTGACGGAGTCATGAAAAAACTCCGGGAAATCCACGCGGCCTGTTCGCCCGAGGTTACCAGGCAAATGTTCCTGAGTGCCATACTTCTGGCACCGGACATCGTGCCTTCGGCCACCACCAACAAGGACAATCCCATCATCGACATCGGCCCGGATCTTGGTACCAAAGGCACCAAGATCGATACCCACGCATAAGAATCTCCAAGTAGCACAGATAGACCCCACCCAAGACATCATCGTCAATCGACGACTTGGGTGGTTTTTTTTATTTTCCAACTTTTTCTGCAAAACCTCATAAATCAGGAAAACCCGAAAAACCCGGTAAGCAGATGAATACTACACTTTTTAAAAGTGTAGGTTTTATCGCATTACTGAGTAATCGCATGAATACTACGTTTTTTAGAAATTCCAGGGAAAAAATCATTAAGAATGTTGGTTGACCAACACTTTGAAACAAATTTTAGGGTTAGTCTTTAAATTTTTCTGTAAATTTGGAGAGTTTCCCAAATATCCCCCACTTATAAAGACGATATAAAGATTTATATCTATCAGAGACATCAGGGTCGCTGCCAATTTTCTCTAACCAAGCAATAAATTGCTCGCCCTTATAACCCCTAAGTTTTCCGTAGAAAAAGGGGATAATTATATCTTTTAACTGGTCGAATTCCCTAACTACAAGAACAGCGACGTCGCTCCTTTTATGGCCATCTTTATCCGAAGAATTTCTAATATAAATTTTGTTTCTAAGACCAAGCGCGTCCCTAACCAGTTCTATTAACTTTTTATCTCGCTCATTCATGGCCAAAACAAAAGCTGGCAATTTAGACTTTCTGCCACTTTTGTTTTTATAACCCGGATAAAAAGTAAAACAGCCTTCGCCGTCAACCAAACCACGAATATATTCGTAGCTCAACCCATTTTTTGGCACAGAGTGTTTGTCAACCAACGCTCCCAACTCTCCAGGCGTTGTGTCTCCGTCATACATATATTAAAATTATATCAACATGAACCAAAAATCTCAAACCGGCCGACTCGGTGAAGACATCGCCTGCGAATATCTTGTTGATAAGAAATATAAGATAATCGAGCGAAACTACCGCCAAAAATGGGGCGAGTTGGATATTATCGCTAAAGCGCCAGACAAAACCATAGTCTTTGTGGAGGTAAAAACCTTGTCGCAAAATCCCAACATCAAACCCGAAGATAACCTGACAAAAACTAAACTTGAAAAACTAAAAAGAACGGCCAGCTTATATGCCGGCCATTACCAAAACTTAGTTGACGACAAGAGGGGATGGAGAATTGACTTAATTGCTATCACTCTTAATCCCTTGACAAATTCGTCTAAAAATTGCGTAATTACCCATTACGAAAATTTATAATTCTTTTGTTTTCTTTTTCTCCATGCTCAAATTTTATCCAAACCGCATTTTTCGGCAAAACTTTTTTTATAACTTCGGGCCACTCTATTAAAATGATATTCTGGGGGTCGGATAAAATTTCTTTAAAGCCCAAAATAGAAAGTTCTGTGGATTTTTTTATCCTATAACAATCAAAGTGCCAAGCGTGTTTGTAGTTTAGTGTTTTCTTGCCCGCCGTAGCTTTAGCGAAGGAGGGAAGTTTGTAGTTCTTCGCAATCACAAATGTCGGACTGGTAATTTTATTTTTTATTCCCAGCCCGCGTAAAAACCCCTGAGTAAAAGTTGTTTTGCCGCTGCCTAAATCTCCGGAAAGAGCCACAACTAAAGCATTGCGAGTGGAAAGAGGGGACGCCAAAATCTCTTTCACCAAAAGCCCGGCGATTTTTTTTGTTTGTGCTGAAGAAGTTGTCTTAAATTTCATTAAAAAATTATAATGGTTCGCCCGCGCCAAAACAAGCACCTATTATGCGGCCACATAACAGGCACTATGATTAATCATAGTGCCTGAGAAAAATAATTATTTACTATGCCATGATATAGCACGCCATGAAGGTTTATAGCATCAATAATCTCTATAAATAATTATTTATTTGTCGCGGCGTAAAGCGCTTGAACTTCGGCGGCGGAAAGGGCGCGGTTATAAATGCGAATATCATCTATAATTGCATTTAAAAATCTATTAAGTGCGCAGCTTTTCCCGATACACAAATTAGAACTAGTCGCGTCTATGGACCCCGTATAAGTTCTATCTACTGTTCCCACTAATACTCCATCGACATAAATTTTTAACTTTGGACCGCTTACAGATTGATTATCTGCTACGCCAACAATATAATGCCAAATATTTTGTAAATTCAAATTGCTAATACTATAACTTTTGGCATTATAACCCGAGCCATTACCCACAGCCCAATTCATATCCCTGACAGGATTAGAATTTCTTGCAATAGACAACCAAAATCCTTTTTGATTCGATGATGCATCTGTAAAATCTCCTGTGCCTTTATCTATCAGGGCCGCCCCATAATTACTTGGCTCTCCTTTTACATAGGCCCAGCCACCAACAGTAAATCCGCCGGTTCCGAAATTATAAAAAGAATTATTTCCGCAATTTATATAATCATCAACTCCATCAAAGCTTAACGCATTGCCAACTTTACCTGTCGCTCCATATGTAACGCCACCAGATTGAGTTCCGTTGTTTCCCTTACCGCTTGAGTCATAAAGAGTTCCGCTTGCTTCA
>Ga0265297_10001288_pt1 | contig 60484 bp, 52 predicted proteins | sample Munlanlwell13791_FD_192502 | JGI IMG/M metagenome (GOLD analysis project Ga0265297, IMG submission 192502) | Leachate microbial communities from a municipal landfill in Southern Ontario, Canada - Leachate well 137-91 | ecosystem: Engineered > Solid waste > Landfill > Unclassified | place... | reverse complement strand
GATATCCCCTGGCAACCCTGCATCAAAGTGGTTTTGGGTATTCTTGGCGCGTTTACTTTATTGGCAGTAATCTTGTATTTTCCTATCCCCAAAACCGGTTCCGTATCGCTTTCATCCATGCTCCGTGACCGCGGCACGCTTACCGATGCGGCCGGATCATCACGTTGGAATCTCTTGCCTGCCATGTGGGATAAGATACGGGAAGAACCTATAATCGGCAGTGGTTTTGGCAGTACGGTAACCTATACCAGCCAAGACCCGCGCATTCTGCAGACTCATCCGGATGGCCGCTATACTACTTATGCCTTTGAATGGGGTTGGCTATCTCTGTGGATCAAGTTCGGCATTTTTGGACCGCTTGTAATTTTACTTTTACTCATTTCGCTCGGTTGGCGCGTTTGGAAATCTAAATATGCCTGGTGGTTGCGGGTGGGCACCATCTCAAGTTTGGCCGGCTTTGCGGTAATCCACATATTTACACCTTACTTGGATCATCCTTTGGGTTTTGCTTTTCTGTTATCGCTCGAAGGTCTTTTGGCAATGGATAGAGAAAATATTTTATGAAGCATAGACTAAAAACCAAGTTGGGGAGCATGGTTATCGAGGAACATGGCGGTATGCTGTTATCAGTTGGTTTTAACAAGGAAATGGCGGGATCGCGGGCAGGAAGCAGCTTGCCGGCCGCAAAACAACTCCAAAATTATTTCTCAGGAAAAAGTAGTGATTTTACGCTCAAGCTGGATTTGCATGGCACGCCATTTCAGCTCAAAGTATGGCAAGCCTTACGAACAATCCCATACGGCAAAACGGCAACCTATCGTGATATTGCCGGAAAAATAAAAAATCCCAAAGCTATTCGTGCCGTAGCCAATGCGATTGGAGCAAATCCCATCGCAATCATAATCCCTTGCCACCGCGTTATCCGCTCCGATGGCTCCATCGGCGGTTATAAATGGGGTGTGACTCTTAAAACCCAACTCTTACAGCTAGAGGCTAGTAGCTAGAAGCTAGAGGCTAGTAGCAAAAAACCAGTAGTTAAAGTTTGTTCCCAACAAGATACTCCCTCGCACTCATCCTCCTTTTCCCTTCCGGCTGTAACTCCAAAATCTCCAACTCGCTTCCGTTGCCACAGTTGATGAACAGCTTATCATCCTCCGCCACCCAAGTCGCCGGTACTTGTGATGTTCGACGTTCGACGTTCGACGTTCGACATTTTAGTATCTTAACCCGTTTACCATCCTTCTCGGTATAAGTCCCGGGCCATTGATCGTACGCCCTGACCAATCTTTCAATCTCGGAAGCCGGATTTGACCAATCGATTTTGCCGTCTTCGCGTTTCAAGATCTTGCAGTAAGTGGCCTCGTCATGAGCCTGCTCCATTGGTTCAATTTTGTGTTCAATAAAGCCCGCCAAAGTATTCGGCAACAGAACTGCGCCCATATCCGCCAATCGGTCGTGGAGCATCCCGCCCGTATCGTCAACCTTGATCTCCGTCTTTTTCTGAGCCAAGGTTGGCCCATGGTCCATCTCCGCATCCATGAGCATTATGGTAACTCCGGTCTCTTTGTCTCCGCTCGCTATGGCCGATTGCACGCAAGATGCACCACGATGTTTTGGGAGCAGGGAACCATGAACATTAATAACTCCATGCTTAGGCAGGTCCAACACTTTCTGCGGAATAATCTTGCCATAACTAACAACCACATAGGCATCCACTCCGCGCGACTCATCCTGAACTCGTTTCAGTGCCTCATATGATTCAGCGCTCTTGATCGACTCAAACTGTAACACCGGAATTCCATTCTTTTTTGCCATCACCTTCACCGGCGGTTCTACAACCTCCTGATGCCTGCCAACCTTCATATCCGGCTTTGTGACTACCGCCTTTACGCTAAACCGAGCATCACTTATAAGCGCTTGTAGAGAAGGTGCAGAAAAATCTGAAGTCCCAAAGAAAATTATAGAGTAGGGCATAGCATCACTCATCACGGTCCACTGTTCACTGAACTATTTATTTGAATTAAAAATTTATTCACTAGTGAGTAAAATACCTTATTTTGGCCTCAATTGTCAAAGCGGGATACCTGATTGACAAGTGCATCATTTTCTGTTCAAATAGACTTTGGTACATTGAGAAAGGAACATCAAAATGGCATCGGGTACAGCGGTTGTCATAAAGGATATTGACGAGTATTACAAGTTGGCGGAGATCATCAAAGTGTTTCATGCCCATGAGAGTGCTCACGCCAAGCCGTGGATGTCGCTGAAAGACCGTCTCGATAAACGACATCTGGCACCGCATGGTTATAGAACCGTATCAGGTTACATGTTGCAAACCCAGTCGGGGCATCCCGTGTCGCTTTGGACCCCATGGGGTGCACTTAGCCTGAATTTGGACCTAAGAGTTGGTTGGGATCGTTTGTCTCTTCCGGTTCTGAAATCTTTCTCGGCCAAAGAAGCTATTGCAAAATGTCCTGATTTTATCGGAAGTTTCGGCCCCGTCTATTCATTGCACAAAGCCGGGAGTGTAAAATTGCCCAGAGTCGAGTTGCTCTCTGATACCAAGAATCAGGTTGAGCGGATAGGCCACGAAAGCAAAACCGATAACGGCTTGTACTGTGAAAGGTATGCAAACTTAACCATAAGCGTATGGGACACGCTTTGTACTCATTACTGCTTCGCTCATAAGCTGTAATCCATGTTGGGGAGTGCTTTCAGAAAAACACTCATATATAAATCCACAGTCTTTACTGTGGTATTTTTTTACCAAAAATTTTGAATTGGGAATTATTTTTTATTCCAAACACCTTTTGTAACCTCGAGCATCTTATCAACAAAAAGCACTCCATTTAAATGGTCAAACTCATGTTGAACAATTACGGCTTCGGTATTTTTTAATTCAAATTCCATATTTCGGCCATGTCTATCCAATGCCGTGATTATAACTCTTTTTGAGCGAATAACATTGCCGAATACATTGGGTACGCTTAAACATCCCTCTTCGGTCATCACTGTGGTATTGGACTGTTTGCTGATTACAGGATTTATAAAAGTCAAGTCTTGGTGTTTGATATGAGCTATAAAAACTCTTTTATTTATACCGACTTGCGGAGAAGCTATCCCAATCCCATCCTCAACATGCATGGTCTTAATCAACTTATCCAAATAATCCTGAAACTCCTTGGTAGTAATCTCATCCGCATCCACCTCTAAAGACCGCTCTCGAACCGAGGCGTTTTTGTAGGTTAAAACTTCGTAGGTGGGGGACATAATTTTAGAGTCTATCAAGTCTATCAAGCTGAAAGTCTATAAAGCGGGTTAACCCAGCTTGACGGACTTGATGGACTTTAAGCTTGACGGACTCTGATGTGTAAGTTTAGCAGAAAAATGCGATTGGGTCAAGATCAGGGATGCCGAAGGCAGTTAGTACCGAAAGTTCCTCTATCAAGCGGTTGCGGGGCATTTTTGGGGGAGGGAGGATATGGAATACTGTGCGTGGTTCACGCGTTTTAGACCAATATTCGATAGGGTAAGGGCCTCTGAAACTCCAATCCGGATTTTTTTCGCAAATTGCCTGTAGTTTGGATTTTACCACATCCGCGTTTTCTACTTTACCGGGGACTATCAGTTTGGCCATTGTAACCGCCGGCGGGTACTTAAAAGCATCTCTATCCGCCAACTCCAGCTCCCATGCTTTGGCCACACCCTCGGGATTTAACCAAGAGGGGCAGACATCGATCAGCGGAGAAGTTCCTTGCACGATCAACTTACATTTTGCGACGCACGCTTGAGCCGCTAATCTTCTAAACGAGAGTACCAGCCTCTCCTGGCGCCTGATATCTTCCGCATAACCTCCCATATATGCGACATTGGTAACAACTAAAAGTGTCCCAGGACGCAGAGCTTGATTCAGCCATTCGTGCAGATCCAAGACTCTGACATTCGCAGTCGGGAAATGTTGCCTGCATAGCCTTTGCAACCCATCGGAACCTAATACCGCTTTGGTTAAATTGGTGGAGTGGCAGATGGGGCAATCAGCGGGAAGATGGAATTTGGCATTGCACCTTCGGCATAATGCATGAGTTTGCATATTATGCATGCCTATCCCGCACTCTTTGCACTCCATGGTCCAATCGCAATCCGCGCATCTGACCCGTCCGCGAGTGCCAAAAACCGTGTGCAATATTCTGATCGGCGTTCCGGCCGATGCCGCCTCTTCCATAGCATTGTTGGCCGCTGGCGTTAACATCTCGATGGCGGATCGGTTTTTGGGATCCAATCTGGAAAATTCAACATCCGGTTCCAAAAGAGTGGCATCCTCTTTTAAGTGTTTGGCAAAATAGGCCAGGTTGGGGGTAGTGGAAACAGCTATTGTGCGCATTGCCGGATTAAAATTTTCCGCTAAAACCAACAATCTTCGTGCATCGTAGCGAGGTGATAGCTCGTCTTGTTTATAATCATCATTTTCCGGTTCATCTATTATCGCCACATCGGCAACCGATGTAAGCCAAGCCCCGAGCCGGGTTGTAACAATAACTCCATGGGTCTGCTTTAAAAACCCTGTCCACGCCCTCCATGCCACCCCCGCCGCCATATCCGCATGAAGTGCCGGGCACGCCAACTTGGCCGCCAAAAAATCCGCCCGCCTTTGCCAAGGTGTCAAAACAACAATTCTTCCGTTGGATTGGTTGCTTATCACCGTTGGTATTATCCCTTCCGGATCCAGATAACGATTTACCAAATACCGTGTTTCGTGCTTTTCGCTGTTTTTTACCGAGTGCGTATCGCGCGTTGGTGCATGTGCCTCATCATCCGTGTGGCGCTTTGGTACAACTCTAAACCATGCGTTTAGCATGGTTGGAGGCGATACAAAGCTCTCCGCGGCCGCGGCAACGCAAAAATCCGCAACACCATCGGGTAGTTTGAGTATTTTTTGCGGATCAGCAATCTTAATTGCTTTATCCGCCCACTCGCTTTCGGGCGAAATCTTTGCCACCAACCCGGCGATTTTTTTATTGCGAAAAGGCACCAAAATAACATCACCCACATGCGCGGCTCCATCAGTCAGTTCATAATCAAAAAAACAATGCCCATAAGGCATCTTTAAAGCCGGTATTACAGAGATAAACATATATAAAAAATAATTACTTACCGGGACAACCGGATAGAAGAGCGAAAAGTCTATCAAGCTGAAAGTCTATAAAGTCTATCAAGCTGAAAGTCTATCAAGCTGGTGAATCCAGCTTGACGGACTTGATGGACTTGTAGCTTGATGGACTACTTACACAATATCAAACTTGGCCGTCATGTAACCAACGCCAAACGGAGCTTCGTAGCTAAGTACTTGACGTGTAACATTCATCTTATCGAACATGCCGAGCAAAGTGCAAATAGGCCTGTAGCCGCATTGTCCCGAATTTTCGATTATTTCCTGAGGCATGGTCAGCAGTTGAGTCGGATCTTCCAATAGAACGTTGGTTTTGATCATTTCGTCAAACTTTGGGCCTTCTTCCGATGATCCGCCCGGGGAATCGGACGCCAGTTTATGTGAAAGATCTGCACTTGCTATTACCGCAACTCGGCGTTTTTCCATGTGAAAAACTCTTTTAATCTGCCTGCCAAACTCATAGTGCGCTTTGCCATCCATCATTGATGGTGATATTGGTATCAACTTCCAATTTTGCAGATGCTCGGCCAGAAGCAAGATGGGTATTGTAAATCCGTAATCCAGCTCTTCGGCAGAGGTTAATGTAAATGGAATATCTTCTTCGCGCATTTTTCTGTGCGCCCTGTCGATTAGCATGTAATCGCTTTTGGCATTCACCGTGGTTGCAAAGTCGCCAAAAGATTTTAGCGTACCCGTATAAGAACCCGCCATATTAACCGAAAATGCATCCGGGTATCTTGGCCCGTGCGGTGCAATGATCACTAACGTTTCCGGCTTGGCCAAATAACATGCTTGCTCGATCTGCGCAATCGCATCAAGTGTTATTTTGAGTTTTTCACGTTGATCCTTGCCTATGGAAGGTATAAGCAACGGAGAGTGGGGGAGAATGGCACCAAAAACGATCATACAAAATTATGTCTAACGTCAAACGTCTAATGTCGAACGGTTATGGACGTTCTGCGTTTGACGTTTGACCTTCGACGAAGTTACTTATAATGGCTTGCGTTACTTTTTCCGTATCAATATCCGTAGCCAAATTGGCTGTACCAACCGGCTCGGCTTGATTATACGACAAAAGCACGCGATCGGGAATCGTGATTATATTTTCCCATTTCCAACCCATGCTTAAGAAAATATTTTCCGAAGGAATCGAGCGTAATTCGCCGTTTTCTATAACAAACACATCCGAGCCGCTGCCTTTAACCAATTCTCCATCTTGAAACCGGTAAACACCGCCATCTCCGTAGGTATCGATGGTTAATTGCGGCACGCTCACTATGGGTCGGCGCGTAAAATAGACTTTCAAAAATACCTCGTCTTGCAATGCGTATTTTTTGTTGTTTTCCACGTAGTAAACCGCCGGTGATTCCGATGCTTTCACCAAAGCACCCTGAGGAAACACGGTTTGCTCGTTAATCGGCGCCGCCTCGGGCAACTCGGCCAACTCTTCGGCCGTGGCGTCGATAATATCATCCTCCGAAAAACCGAATTGGCGGAAGGTCTCCATGTTCGCGATTCTGCGTTTTCCATCGGAAGCGTTCAAGTATATGGTTCCACTCGTGTCTTTTAACAAAGCGAATTTGGGGAATCTTACCGGCTCGCCCGTTGGGTATGATGACAAATCCGTTTCATTGGCTTCGATGATTTTATTGGGCTCGGTCATGGATAAAAGCACGGCCGCAGATGTGAATTTGCGCTTTTGGCCGTTTTGTATGAGGTAAGTATCTTCGCCGGGCAAAACTCGTACAACGGTGCCGTTCGGATAAGCCAAAGAAAACCATCTTTGCCAGATCTTCCACAGATTTAAATTGCCGTGAATATGCGGGGTGTAGCTGTAAAGCATGGCCGTAGCTTGGTTTTGCGGGGTAACCGTGATTCCATCAACATCCATTGTAATCCCCATGCCTTTACCGGCGATTGTTTTGCCGTAAGTCAGCAGTTGCATTAAATACTTTTCACGATGTTGCCTGGATGCCCACTCGACTTGGTTCGCAAAACCTTTAAACTCTTGGATATCCGGGTCATCTTTACTGCAAGAATCGCATACGCCATAACCCATCGCCCAATCCAATTGCCTTTCCGTTGGGTTTGCCGCCTCTACCAATGATTGTTCTTTCTGCAATAAAGCCAATAAATATTTGGGATTCATTTTGTAAGTATTTGCCACCCGCCAAACAACATCTACAGCGGGCTTCATCGTTCCATCCGTATCTTTTACCAACAAATCCGCCAAAGCGCCCTTGCTTCGAGCAAAATTCGTTAAATAATCATAACTCATTCCATTTACATCAAAGATATCATTATCCGATAAAATCAAGTTCGGATTAAACCCGATTTGATCGATGGTTAAGCCCGTTTCCGCTCTTGCTATATTTGGAGAGAGATAAATGAATGTGATGACAAGTGGTATTATCAGCAAAATTCGTAAATGTAGTTGTTCAAAATTATAATGCATATTATTACTTTAGAAGCCTATCCGTATATTTGGAGATTGGTTATTTGGGGTTATTGGTTATTTATTGATGATTGGAGCTTGGTAATTGGTTATTTCCATAGTCTATAACCTAGCACAAAAACCCAAAAACATGTAGCATATTTTTATGAAAACACGGGGTATTTTGTGGATATCCGCGGGCATTCTTATTTTTGCCTTATTTACGGCTTGGTTGCGCCTTCCGCTGGCTTCAGCCGACATCTGGATGAGCCCCGACGAAACTGCCAATATGGTTAGCGCCATTGCTTTTGCCAAGAGCGGGGCTTTTAGCTTTAGTCAGAAGTCACGCAGCAATTTATTTGGGCGCATCCCCGCAGTTTTGTGTTTGTGCCCGAGACAGGCATGGTCGCACCCATAGGTTTTTTGGGTATGCCGCTGATTCTATCCTTTGCCTATCGGTTATTGGGTTCGGCGGGATTGAATTTTTTTGTGCCATTGCTGGCGCTCCTTACCCTGATACCGCTATGGAAATCTTTGCCGCAAAAATGGCCCCGAGCGGTCAAACTCATGACGTTGATCGTTTGGATGAGCTTTCCTTCGGTTATTCTTTACACCAATCGCGGAGCCTTCCCGCAAATGACTCAACTCTGCCTCATGATTTGGGTCTGGTACTTGATAGCTCATGCGAATATCGAATTTCGAATTTCGTATTTCGCGGGGAGATTTCAATCAGGTGAAATTGCCCGTATCATGGCCGGCTTCCTCTCCGGCTTCGCCCTAATGATCCGCCCCATCGAAGCCATCTGGATAATCCCCGTCATCATCCTCGCATTTACACTTAACTCACTAAGCGAAATTCGAAATACGAAATACGAAATTCGTTCTATTTTGTTATTCCTGATCCCTCTGTTATTGATCTTGCTGGTCGGCGCCAAACTCGGCTCCGAAACATACGGCCATTGGTTTGTGAGCGGCTATCAAATCCGCCCCGAGGTTGCGGTGGCGCTGAACGAGGAAGTTTTGGTCGCCTCAACGGAAAGCAATGCGGTTTCGTTTATTTCCGTTCTGCCGTTTGGTTTTCATCCCAAAAATATTTGGTGGAATTTTAAAAACTACATAATTTGGTTTTTCTTGCCGTGGATGAGTTTGTTGCTGGGGTCCCTTGCGATTTTATATAAAGAAAAATTTTGGAAGTCCCGCTCACTTTGGCCCGTAATCGCACTTGCTTGGACGGTTTTGATTCTAACGGTCTTTTACGGCAACGGAATCTACCAAGATCATGTTCGTTTAAACGAAATCAGCATCGGCAACTCATTTATACGATATATTTTGCCTATTTCGGTGGTATTTTCCATAAGCGCCGGCTTTATCTTTTCCCGCTTATGGAGCCGTTGGTCGCTCAAGATTTTTGCACTTTGCCTGGCTGTAGGGCTCACAACTTTCGGTCTGTGGACCGCCATCCATCGCGATGATGAGGGGATCGCGGCCATAGAGCAAGAATTGATAGCTTACCAATCGGCGCGCGAGGCGGCCGCAAAAAATTTCCCCAAAGAGGGGATTATCCTATCCGATCGCAGTGATAAAATATTTTTCCCCGCGCATCTTGCCGTTTCACCAATGCCGGATTTTGATAAAATAACGGACTTATTCGTTACGGGGATAAAATTAAGAGTCTATCTGCCGACTCAAGATGAAAAAGGCCTGGCTGTTTGGCAAGAAAACGGTTTCAATCTGCGCCCCATATTCACAACCGGTAATCAAACGCTGTATGATGTTTACTAAACGTGTCAAACGTCAAATGTCTAACGTCTAAAGAGCTCTAGACATTCGACGTTAGACATTTGACATTTGACGAGCCCCAATGACCCTTCCCTCAATCAATGTTCCCAAAACCCTGGTTTACGTTATCGGAGTCGTTCCGTGGATTATTGGATTTGGTATAGTGGCATTTATTTTGTGCCTTAGATTTCCCTCATCCGGAGTTTTTCGGGCAACCAGCAATTTATCGGGAACAAGCGCATACATTTACCAATTTTTACCGGCCGAACGCACAATAATTGCCAAAGGCGGGGAATTGGATTTTATCGGACAACGCATGATAGAGGATCCGGTATATGTTAACACCCGCACTCCGGGGCCGTATCCGGTTGTGGACGTTGAAATGGAATTTCGCGTTGCACATCAGCCACTCGTTGAGTTGGGAATTGTGCGCGATAGCGCGGGCAAACAAATGGACATGATCCCTTGGTATTCCGAGTTGTTGGAGTCTGTCGATTGGGAACAAGTGCAATCACCAAACGGACAGAGCGGTTTCGTCTACAAAGCCGTGCCCGCATCGCGTTTGGACGAGCAAGATACACGGAATTTGGCGCTCTGGCTGGCAACCACAACTTCTCCACTCATCTCCGATGCAATCTCCACCTCAACTCAAACCTTCGAGGTCTCATTGCGCGGACAACATGATTTGTGGTTTGTGCCGGCCGGGGGCAAAATCAATGTCACTCTTAAAGTTCAAGACGTAAACCGCAGCCGCAGTGGAGGCCTTTTATCCATCGAAGTCAGCAAAAATGGCAAAGTGATTAAATACGATGCCGTATCGCCAAGCGGATCCATGGATAGGGGCTATGGCGATCGCATCCCCGTCAATATTAAGCTCGAGAATCTCGAACCCGGGGTTTATCGCATTCGCTTGATAGCTGATGATGATATTTTTATTCGTGAAATCAGTACCATCAATCCGCGCTTTGTCATTGGCCCGCGGTTAAACATCGGAGACGTGGTTGGTTATCGCGAGGAGCCGCGGGCATTTACCGGAGTCACAACCGCCAGGCACATAGTGGCCGAAACCTTTCATACCGAGGGTTTGCAAGAAATTCAATTCGGCCCCACGGGAGGCAAAGTTTTACAAACTCACACAGCCACCCGTATCGATCGCACGGATGATATCAGTTCCCCGGTTGCGGTCATCGCGCCCTTGGGTGACGTTCGTATTATCTCTGATGGTTTTTTTGCCCTCACCGAATCGGCTTTTTTCGAACCCGAACCGCGCCGCCTCAAACCCGAAACACATGGCTTGGCGGAAGGCTTGGAAGCCGTGCTGACCGATTATCAACCCGTGAAAAATTTAGGTGATGGCTGGGTAGCGGCCAAGGCAACTTTTGCGATACCCGAAAACGCGGATATGCTCCGTTTTGTTTTATCCGCCCCGGGCATTCGTTCGCGAGCCGGCGCCATAGACATTCGCAAAATGACTCTAACTTATCGCCGCCCGCCCATGAGTATGGAAGGGTGGTGGAGTGTCATTTATAACGAAGCTAAAAACGCTTATCATCGTTTGTAATCTCGCCGGTTAATCACTCCTCAAATAATTTATGATGACTCTCAAAGAATCCGCGGAACTGATTGGTGCCCAAACCGGGTATGCTTTTACGCTCACGATGTCGCTTTTGATTGCCATCGAATGGCTCATGCCGGGTTCGGTTTTACCTTTTATTAATATCGTGAGCCTCCTACCCCTGTCTTTTGTGGTCGTGCTTGTATTGATAATATTCAAAGGCCGCAAAAAAGGCATATTGAACACCTTTAATATCTTGTTTGGTATCATAATTACCATAGCGCTCCTTGCCTCGCTCCTAACAAGTATGCCAATCTATGGATTGCGCACCATACTTCTGACAGGTGCCATCATTACCCTTATAATCGTCTGGGCCGTCGCCATGTATACGGAACATGTGTGACAATGCGTTCATAACGTTTATAACGTTCATAACGAGTTCAGTGGTGCTATAAGAAACTGCATTAACTCGTTAAAAACGTTATAAACGTTACAAACGAACCACCCTAAATTCTTTATTATCAATAATCTGTTATTTAAGTCGTATGGATTGTCTATTTTGCAAAATCGCGGCCCATGAGGTCGAATCCAATATTGTTTACGAGGATGATAAAATTATCGCGTTTTTGGATATTTACCCCGTAAATCCCGGGCATGTTCTTGTCGCGCCCAAAGGCCATGCCGAGCAAATCCTCGAGCTTCCGGATGATGATTTACAGCCTGTTATGCTGGTCGTAAAAAAGGTAATGAAGGCAGTTATGGATCTACCCGATGTGGAAGGCGTCAATATAATCCAAAATAACTTCGTAGCCGCCGGCCAAGCCATCCCTCACGTTCACTTTCACGTCATCCCACGCAAATCCGGCGACGGCCACAAACACTGGCCCGGTACTGCGTATGCTGAGGGTGAGGCGGCTGATGTTGCAGGGAAGATTAAGGAGGCGTTGGGATAAACGTTCGTAAACGTTTATAATGTTCATAACGTTTTTAACGAGTGGTGCTAAAAGAAACCGGGTATTTTCTTCCGGGATGACCATCCCACGATGCCTCGATCGTCCCTAGGTGATTTCTTCCGGGATGACCACGCGGGGATCATCCCTACAGAAATATGGTAATTTCTTTCGGGATGACCACATGGGGATCATCCCTACAGAAAACATGATTATTTAATTAACTCTTGCCATTCCTGACCCTCGAAGCTCGTAGAGCGTAGTGGGTTGCTATTAATCCTATAAACTCTTTATACTTTACACTTTAAACTTTTTACTATGATCCTATTGGTCTGCGGTGGTGCCGGGTTTATCGGTTCCAACTTTATCCGCTATAAACGTAATAATGATCCGGATTGCACAATTGTCAATTTTGATAAACTCACATATGCGGGTAATCTTGATAATTTGAAAGACGTCGAGAACGACCCTCGCTACAAGTTTGTCCAAGGCGATATTACGGATCTGGATGCTTTAAATAACGTCATCAAAGAAAATAACATAGATCACATAATCAATTTCGCGGCCGAGACACATGTCGACAGGTCCATCCATGGCGGGATGAAAGATTTTGTTCTCACGAACAGTTTGGGTGTGCAGATGATATTAGACGCTGTTCGAGCCAACAACATCAAAAAGTTCGTTCAAGTATCAACCGACGAAGTCTTTGGCGCACTGGATCTTGATTCTGACGAAAAATTCACTGAAGAAACTCCAATCATGCCCAACATGCCATACGCGGCAGCCAAGGCTGGTGGAGATTTAATGTGCCATGCCTATTTTGTAACACACAAAGTCCCGGTCGTTGTCACTCACTGCTCCAACAACTACGGCCCCTATCAATTTCCCGAAAAAGTCATCCCGTCATTCATCTTCCGCCTTTCCAATAAAGAAAAAGTTCCAATTTACGGCGATGGCAAAAACGTCCGCGACTGGATCCATGTTGATGATCATGCCAGCGCGTTAAGTCTGCTCCTGGATAAAGGTGTACCCGGAGAAGTCTATAACATCGGCTCCGATAACGAGCGCAACAATCTGGAACTCACAAAAATGCTTTTGGATCACTTTAACCTCGGCGAAGACATGATTGAATACGTGGAAGACAGAAAAGGCCACGACCGCCGTTACGCCATCGATTCCTCCAAGATCGAATCTTTAGGCTGGAAACCAGTGTACCCGCGTGAGAAATTCGCCGAAGGCCTTAAGCAAACAATCGAGTGGTATCTCTCAAACGACGAATGGGTGCAAAAGCTCAGAGATCGTAAAGCGGAGTGGGATGAGAAGGCGTTGAGGAAGGATTGAGGGCTTGAGTATAAAAGTTTATCAAGAGTGGATTGTGTTGCTTTGGTTATGTTTTAACCAAAAGAAACTCCACGCTTTAGAAGCTCTTATAACAAATTTTGAAATTAAGTCAGTCAGCTTTGATGAAGACAAAGTTTTAGCGCAGGAAGTCTGTGGGGCTGTGAAAAGAATAAAAGTAGTATATTTTGAATTCCCCAAGAGTAATTTATTGATCTTGTTTATTTTTACCTCGATTTTCCTTCCTTGCAGCAATTTTTGGTACGCCAGGTCCGGGTTCAATTATGATTTTGGTCTTCACATTCTGAAGTTTTTGTACAAGTTTAGCCATGGGCACACCGGTTCTTTTCTTTTCCGCGAATAAATTTGCTAATTCGTCTCCTGATATGGTTGTACCTTCAACTGCCTCAAGCAGGATGCCTACGTTAAATTGGGCATCATCTTCATTATCGGTGCTCCTCATCGAATCGATTAGTTCATCGGCATTCATATTATCAAGTAGCGTTTGCATGCCAGCACCGTGCACCTGTCCAGCTCTAAGGCGATCAATTTCGCCACGCTTTATAGCAAACGAGAATTCGTCATAATCCTGGAAAGGAATGTGGAAACCATTGTAATTGATTACCACATTGCCATTAATTTTCATTTGAAAATGATAATGTGGCGTCTGTCCGCCATGTTTGTCTTTGTGCCCCTGCAAGTCTCCAAATGAACACGAGAATGACCATTCGAGGTTCTTATAACGGATGGTGGACTCTATGAATTTTTTTGAGGATTTTTCTTCTACGAGATCATTAATGTTCCGCATTGGGATATCGGTGTTAGCTACCCAACGTAGATACGCATCCAGTTCATGATAACTCTTTTGCTCAAATAGGATTCCAAAATGTTTCTTTTTCAATCCGGGCGCCTCCCATAGCAACCAGTGAAAACAGGGTTTTCTCAATGAAAAGTGTTCAAGCGGGTTTCCACAATAACAACACTTACCCTCCGCTAGAGACTTTTTCAGAGTCTGAAATTCTTTCTCATTTTGTTCTGCTTGTTCTGCCGCCTTTTCTTGGATTTCTACAAGAGGAATGCTATTTAGGTATTCGTTGTATTTTTTAATTCGTTCTTTATGATCCATATAGGATATTTAACTCATTTACACTTGGAATACAACACTGAAAACGCAAGCAGCCAGGGAAAGTTAGGGGGTGAGGTGTTGAATTACTAAGTTGTAAAACTTTTGGTAATCTTAGAGTTAATGATTGCAATATAAATATATGTATCTTTAATTGATAGAACGGGCAAGCTGCAACACTAGTGTACATATAAACCACATAACTCATTTGTTTTTTCTCTGCAAATAGACCATAATATTGGCATTATGCAAAAAGAGGCGCATGCTCGTATTAAGATTAATAAATTGTTGGAAGAATCGGGTTGGAGGTTCTATGATAATGAGCAAGGCAAGACAAATATTAGCTTGGAAGCCGGTGTAAAATTTGATGAATTGGGGGATGATTTTGAAAATGCGGAGACACGGGATAAGCGTCGAGGTGCTATTGATTTTTTGTTATTGGATAAAGATGGAAGGGCCTTGGTTGTTATAGAAGCAAAAAAGGAAGCGGTTGATCCTTTATCTGCCAAAGAACAGGCTCGTGCATACGCTCATGCAAATGGAGCGCGTTTTATTATACTGTCCAATGGCAACATTCATTATTTTTGGGATACAAAGCATGGAAACCCCGATACAATCTCACGTTTTCCAACACAAGAATCATTGAGTCAGTATGAGTCATATATACCGAATCCTAAAGAATTGGCAGAGTCGAAAGTAACGGAGAATTACATTATAGAAACGCAAATGCCTCAGTATGCAAAAGATCCTGCATTTTTAGATGATGAAAAAAGGCCGGATTTTTTACGTAATAACAATTTAAAACAAATGCGGCCTTATCAGGTAAACGCTATCGAGCATTTACAGAAAGCTGCTTTTGACGGTACGAATCGTTTTTTATTCGAAATGGCTACAGGTACAGGTAAAACCTTGGTATCCGCCGCGGTAATTAAATTATTCCTAAAAACGGGCAACGCCAGAAGGGTTTTGTTTTTAGTGGATAGGTTGGAATTGGAGGATCAGGCGGGTAAGGCATTTAGAAATTATCTTGGCAAAGATTATACAACGATTATCTATAAAGAGGCTAAAGATTCATGGCAAAATGCGCAGGTTGTTGTTTCAACGATTCAAACGTTTTTAGCAGGTGATAGGTATAAAAAAGAATTTTCTCCTACGGATTTTGAACTTGTGATATCAGATGAAGCGCATCGTTCTATTGGGGGTAATAGTCGTGCTGTTTTTGAATACTTTGTCGGTTACAAACTTGGTTTAACCGCTACTCCAAAAGATTATCTAAAAGGTTTTGATGGTGATCATCCTGATACGCAAAGAGAGTTTGAGCGAAGGCAGCTCATGGATACATATAAAACTTTCGGTTGTGAATCAGGCGAGCCCACTTATAGATATGATTTAGTAGCGGGAGTAAGGGATGGTTTTTTAATAAACCCGGTTGTTGTGGATGCGCGCACCGAAATCACATCCGAACTGTTGTCCGACCAAGGTTTGGCGATTCATAGGGTTGATGATGATGGTGTGGAAATTGATGAGCTATTTGATGAACGTAGTTTTGAGAAAAAGTTTTTTAATGAAGAGACTAACATAGCGATGTGTAAAGCCTTTTTAGAAAACGGTTTATATGATCCTATTGCTAAGGATTATGGGTTGGAACTTTTTGGTAAATCCATTGTATTTTGCGTTTCGCAAAAACACGCAGCGCGTGTAACTAACATTTTGAATAAGTTAGCTTTGGAAAAATGGCCTAATCAATACGGACAATCAGATTTTGCCATGCAAGTTACTTCGCAGGTACAAAACGCACAACAGATGACCATCAATTTTTCAAATAATGTTTTAGGTGGAAAATGCGCAAAACCCGAGGGTTATGAATCGTGCAAAGTGCGTGTAGCTGTTACGGTAGGCATGATGACGACCGGATATGATTGCCAAGATATTTTAAATTTGGGTTTAATGAGACCGGTATTTAGCCCGGCTGATTTTGTACAAATTAAAGGCCGCGGTACCCGTAAACACTTGTTTGAATATTTGGATTACGAAGCTAAGGAAACTATTAGGCATGCTAAAGAAAATTTTAAGTTTTTTGATTTCTTTGCGACATGTGAGTATTTTGAAAATGAATTTAATTATGATGAAAAAATTAAACTTGCCCGTATAGTTAAGGCGGAAACAGACGCAACTGATAAAACGAATCCATTTAAAGGAGAAGCGGAATATTTGGATGAACAGGGTAATAAAGTTTTTAAGGGACCTATTGATTTGGCTACAAGCGATACATTAAAAACAATCAGCGAAACCGCAGTTGGTGAAGAAGGGATGAGAATAGATAGAGAAGGATTCAAGCGTGCGTTGGAGGTGGATGTGTTGGGGAATGAGGAATTGACTACACTGTGGGAGAATGGAGATGTTGAGCAGGCGGAAGAATATGCTAAAAAGAATGTTTTTGATAAGCCAAAATACTACCTCAATCTTGATAAAATTCGTAAAATATTTGGAATTGATAGGCGTATTGGAGTTAAGGAATTTTTACAAGTAGCATTTGGTGAAAAAGAAACATTCGAGATGAAGGATGATTTATTGGAATCGGAATGGATTAAATTTCAAGAAGTACATAATGTGGATCAGGATCATTTTAACCCCGCGAAAATGTTTTTTAAGGCATATATAGTTGATGAAGATGTTCGGGAAATCGTAAAAAAGAATCAGCCGGCAGAATTTTATCACTGCGCATCTTTTGATTTCGAAGATTATCAAAAATTAAATGGTTATAAAGAGATAATACCAAGATACGTGAAAGATTATGTATCTCTAAATACATTCATGGATTAATATGCCAACAACAGAAGCAATTCAACACATAAACCGCGCAAGGCAAATTTTGGTGGGAGTTGTGCCAAACCCAACTTCGCAAATAGACCAGATAACCAATGCATTAATATATAAATTCATGGATGATATGGATCAATCAGCCATAAAAGCGGGTGGTAATCCATCGTTTTTTATCGGTGATTTAGAGAAATATGCTTGGTCTCGCTTAATGGATCCGCGTTTAGGGAATCAAGAGCGCATGAATTTGTATGCCGAGGCGTTGACAAAGTTCTCCGAAGCTAAACAATTACCGGAATTATTTCGAAATATTTTTAGATCAGCTTTTTTGCCATATCGCACTCCGGAAACTTTAGGCTTGTTTCTCAAAGAAATTAATTATTTTGATTACTCTCATCCTGAAGAATTGGGAAACGCATATGAATATTTGCTCTCAATCATGTCCAGCCAAGGCGATGCGGGGCAATTTCGTACGCCACGCCATATAATAGATTTTATTGTTAAAGTAGTTGATCCCAGTAAGGACGATAAAATACTTGACCCTGCTTGTGGTACAGGGGGCTTTTTGGTTAGTTCATATAAACATATACTTGAGCAACATGATGGTGTAGATGAAAATGGTAAACCGAATAATGAAAAACCACTCACACCGGATGATAAAAAGAAGATAATGAAGAATTTTGAGGGTTATGATATTGACCCTGGGATGGTTCGCATTGCGCAAGTAAACATGTACTTGCATCAGTTTAAAAATCCTAAAATTTTTCAATATGATTCTTTATCTAGTGAAGAAAGATGGGCGGGTAAGTTTGATGTAGTTTTAGCTAACCCACCATTCATGTCACCGCAAGGTGGCATTAGGCCTCATAATAAGTTCAGCGTTCAATCAACACGAAGCGAAGTGTTGTTTGTTGATTACATTATGCATCATTTGCGTCCAAAAGGGCGTGCAGGCATTATTGTCCCGGAGGGTGTTATTTTTCAAGCGGGCACTGCTTATAAAGAATTAAGAAAGAATTTAGTCGAGGATGGGCTTTATGCTGTAGTATCTTTGCCCTCTGGAGTTTTTCAACCTTACAGTGGTGTAAAAACCAGTATATTATTTTTTGATAATGAAATCGCTAAAAAAACTAAACAAATACTGATTATTAAGGTTGAAAATGATGGTTTCACGCTTGGTGCACAACGTAGACCAAATGGTAATAGTGATTTAAATAACATTCTTATTGAATTAAACCATTACAGATCAAATATTCTTGGAAATTATAAACAAAAAAGCAGCCAAGTTATCGATTTTTTTAACAGAGAATTGAAGGTAGGGGATAAAAATTTCTTATCTGCATTTTATGAAAAATACACTTTAGTAAGTAAAGATTTTATAGCTGAAAATGGCGACTACAATCTTTCTGGTGACGGTTATCGCGTTGCTACTAATGATGCCAGTACAAAATGGCCATTGATGGTATTTGAGGATATCGTTTTTACAAAAACCCCGCCTGCTAAAATTCCAAAAGAACATTACAAGCCTATAGGAAGCTTTCCTATAATCGATCAATCTCAAGATGAGATCGCTGGATGGACAAATGATATGACTACTCTTGTAAAAATTGAGAAGCCCTTGGTAATTTTTGGTGACCATACTTGCGCCGTTAAATATACGGAAAGAGCCTTTGCTCAAGGTGCTGATGGAATAAAAATATTAACAACAAATGATCAATTAATACCGAAGTATCTTTACTATCTTTTGAAAACAAAACCGGTTGAATCGGAAGGTTATCAGAGGCATTTTGCAAAATTAAAAAGATACAAAATCCCTCTCCCACCTCTCGAAATTCAAGAACGAATTGTGACGGAACTGGATGGTTACCAAAAAATTATTGATGGCGCAAAGCAGATTGTGGCTAACTGGAAACCGAAAATTGATATTGACCCGGAGTGGGAGAAGGTGAAGTTGAGAGAAATGACCGACAGGGTTACAAAAGGAACCACGCCGACTACAAATGGATTTCAATTTCAAGAAAGCGGCATCAATTTTGTAAAGATTGAAACAATTGATGAGGGCGGGTATTTTATCAAGAAAAAATTTGCTTATATAAATCAAGAGTGCAATAACTCACTAAAAAGATCTCAATTGAAAGAAAATGATATTTTGTTTTCAATTGCTGGCGCTCTTGGACGTGTCGCTTTGGTAGATTCGTCAATATTGCCAGCAAATACCAACCAAGCGCTTGCAATAATTTCACCAAAAAAAGAACTTGATTCAAAATATCTCGAACAAATTTTGAGATCGGATCTGATTCAGAGTCAAATTTTTGGTTTAAAAGTTGGGGTTGCTCAAAGTAATTTATCATTGGCTCAAGTTTCAGATTTTGAAATCCCACTCCCTCCACTCGCCATACAAAAACAAATCGTGGTAAAAATTGAAGCAGAACGCGCGCTTGTTGAATCGGCTAAGAAGTTGATTGGGATTTATGAGGGGAGGGTGAAAGAGGTGGTTGGGAAGTTGTGGGAGGAATAAAAGAATAAAATATGAATGAAAGCGAATTATTGCAATATTTATCTAAAAAATTTCCAAAAGAAGATGAATCAGTTGAATGGAAAGATTGGAAAACGTTGAAGCAAAATATTTCAGGTAGAAGCGGAGAGGATGCGATTTCTTATATATCCGCCATTTCGAACATGGATGGTGGTTTTTTGGTTATTGGTGTTAGTGATGCTTTTAAAATAAAAGGAATTGAGGATATAGAAACATACACCGCTGAAAACGTTAAAGGCCGAATTTTAGGCCATTGTTTTAATTTACCTTCAGAGGGTTTTGATGTTGTTGAGTATATTACCAACGATACTCATAAGCGGGTATGGCTAATTAAAATACCGAGACACACACCAAGATGCCCTGTAATCGCACATGATACAGCTTGGCAACGCTTAGGGGATTCGCTTGTTATTATGCGCCCGGAAAGAAAGGAGGCTATTATTAACGAATCCACATCTAGTTATGATTGGTCAGCTGAAATTTGTGAAGGGGTCTACACTGGAGATCTTGATTCTAATGCGATTTTAGAATTAAAAGAAAGGTGGGCAGAGAAAAGTAAAAGAGAAGATTTCTTGACTTTTGATGATGAAAAAGTATTAAGAAATTTGAATTTAATTAATGATGATGGCGTGACTAATGCAGCCCTTATTTTACTTGGAAAAACCAGTTCATTGATCAGGCTACTGCCTTGCTCGGAAGTTATTTTTGAATGGAGACAGGATGATGCAAGGGTTGCACATGATTTTAGGGCTAATTGGCGGAATGCATTTTTATTAATTTATGATGAAATATGGACAACTGTCGATGCTAGAAATTTACGCATACCTTTTCAAGAAGGATTAATTCAGCGTGAAGTATTCGCGTTTCATGAAAAATCAATTAGAGAAGCATTATTAAACGCGGTCGCTCATAGAGATTATACTAAAACCGAACAATCAACATTTATTAAAGCCTCTCCGGATGCCTTTCATATAGAGAGTCCGGGAGGTTTGCCGTCTGGCGTTACTTTGGACAACATATTGATTGCACATGTTTGGCGAAATCGTCGATTAATGGAGGTTATGGAAAAAATAGGCTTAGTAGAAAGATCGGGCCAGGGTATGGACGACATCTTTAGTTATACAATTGCAGATGGTAAAGGTTTGCCAGATCTTACCAAATCTGATGAAAATACGGTTAGACTTACTATCCCTGCTTCAATAAGTGATCCGGGTTTTGTTAGATTTTTAGAACAGATCGTTAATGAAAAACAAGTTAATTTATCTTTAGAGAATTTATTTGATTTAGAGCGTATAAGAACAGGCAATAAACCACAAAATCAAAATCAAATAGAAAATTGGCTTCAACTTGGTATTATCGATAAAGTCGGAAAAACTAGCGGTATGCGTTATATCCTTTCCCATCGTTATTATAAGCAAGAAAAACGCTTAGGCGAGCATACTCGACTGACTGGTTTATCGAGGGATGCAAAGAAAGCGTTGATAATCGATCACATAAAACGTAACGGTAAGGGTGGCATGGATGAATTTATTGAGGCTTTTTTAGATATTAAAAGAACGGATATTACCAACTTACTACAAGAATTACGTCGTGAGCACAAGATAAAACATTTGGGATCAACCAGAGGCGGTTATTGGGTTTTGTCATAGCGTAGTTATGTGAAATATTCACATAATTGTGTGGAGAACTAAGGTTAAGTGCTATGTTTTATGGTCTTTTTGATGATTCTAATTATGTCAAAAATTATGTTAAAAAACGGATTTTATTTTTTATTATGAACAAATTCAAACAATCAGCCATCGAGGTATTGAAGAAGGTAAATAAGCCGCTTCATTACACAGAAATAACTAGACTCACACTAGAGTCGGGTATTTTAGAAACATAAGGGGCTGATATTGAATTTAGATTAGGTCGTTAAATTTTTTAGACTTTAAAATGGTTGAGAATCTCAAAAAAGAGATTGATTCCGAAGGATATATAAATACCACCAAACAAAGAGAACATTAGTAGAATGAAGACTGAAAAGCCTCTTACGATTTTGTGAAAAATAGTCTTTTTTGTGTAATTTATTCCGTATAATTCTCGCAATATTTGTATTTTTCTGACGATTGGAAGAACGCTCACCAATGACAAACCGAATACGAGCAACGCAACTGGTAAAAAGAGGATGAAATTTGAAATAAAGCGATATTTGTATATACAATATGCAATAATGCCCGCCGTTGCCCAAAGTAAAACATATTGAAACAAGAATAACCTCATGGATTGCTCTTTGGGTAATTTGTAATAAAGTTCCAAACAAATCAAAATCATCCCGGCTAGGAACAAAAAGGTTAATAAGTAACGGAATAAATTGCTTGATAGTCCATCTGATAAGACGACCAGAGCTGAAAATACAGCCAAAGCCGAAAGTAGGTGTCCGTTTTCCAAGATATAGGCACTCAAGGTTACGCCTTTGCCTGGATCTGCTAATATGGAACTCATGAAAGATACCCTAGTATACAGTAATAGAAGTGTCCATTTTTCTAATTTGTTTCGTTAATTGGTATTTTGTATTTGCCATTCTCCGCTCATTATTGTAACCTCAACTCATTATGAAAGGCATCATTCTCGCCGGCGGAACAGGCACGCGCCTGCTCCCGCTTACAGCCGTCCTAACCAAACAACTTTTACCCGTCTACGACAGGCCAATGATATTTTATCCTCTTAATACGCTTGTAAAAGCCGGTATCAAGGATATTCTTATCATCGTTGCCCCCGAGTACTCGGGCAGTTTTTTAAACCTCCTGGGCTCCATGTTGCGTCCTTACGGCATCAATATTTCTTTCATCGTTCAAAAAGAACCTCGCGGCTTAGCCGATGCTTTTATATTGGGTGAAGATTTTATCGACAACGAAAACGTAACCATGATTTTGGGCGACAATATTTTTGAGGATGATTTTACGGAGGCTATACGATCTTTCAGCAAAGGAGGCAGGATTTTCGCACGGCAAGTTCCGGATCCCGAACGTTTTGGTATTGTGGAATTTGACAGCGCAACCGGCAAAGTTATTTCCATCGAAGAAAAGCCCGTTTCCCCAAAAAGCAATTATGCCATACCCGGTTTGTATATTTTTGATAGTCGAGTTTGCGGTTATGCCAAAGAAATAAAACCCTCCGAACGCGGGGAAATCGAAATCGTGGATTTGCATAAAGCTTATCTTAAACAAGATGAATTGGACGTTCGGCCGATGGAAGGTGCTTTTTTTGATGCCGGCACTTTGGATGCTTTACTTGAAGTATCCAATTATGTAAAAAATAACGATTTCAAAAGTAAATTCCATCCGGATATCGAAAAAGCGATTCAAGATTATAAAACCGAATTCAAACGCTTGGTATCCATGCAATCCAAATTTGTACGGAGTTAGTTTTAAACCGGTTTAATTGTTTTTAAAAAATTCTCGCGCCCTCCAAGACCCCAAGAGGGGATATGGCTGTGTTTTTCACAAGCGGTATCTTCCACAAACCGCTTTTTGCGTTTTTGGTTCCCGCCACGAATACATCGTTGTGAATCAATACCGCATCTTGGATATCGTCAAAATTTGCTACAACGGTTTGGATTCGGCCGTTCCGGCTATCCAAATCCATCATACGCACCTCGGTTTTCGTGGCAAAAAATATGTAATAACCCGAATTATGCCAACCGGCCGCAACAATCGGGTCGCTTTGCCGATACAACAGCTCGGGTTCATACAAAGGGCGCCAAAGAGATAATTCGTTATTGCCGGTCAACAAATAATTGACCTCGCGGTTGATTGTTAAGCCATGGATTGTTTTGGCCTCCGCGCGTGTCGTTGTGTATGGATTTGATCCCGTAAAAATTCGTAGCCACTGGGAACCCGCGTTTAAAACCATCTCATTGCGGTCCACGGCAAAAAACTCCCACTCTCCGCGAGGTAATATTAAACCCTCCGTAGCGTCGGCCGACAACATCAAAACCAAATTTTCCTCATTCGGCAATTTTTTGATAACCAATTCTTCGTAAGAATCCAATATTTGGCTCTCATGTCTTTCTTTTGTAAAAGAGTCATTGGCTGTTAAAATCAACTTGTAATTCGCATCCATTCCGATAAGCTCCGACCGCTCAAAGTGATACCGTGCCGTCGTCAGTTCGGAAAATTTTAAAGGATCAGCCACCAAAAGCCGTGTTGCGTTTGTGGAGGATGCTGTACATTGAAGTAAAGCTTTTTCTCCGCTTCGATCCCAGCTGAGCGAATCAATTTCAGTGTTTTCATCTAAAGTGATTTCTTCCGTAATCCGGTTTCTTTCATACCTGAACAACTTCAAATTTCCATCGACTTTTTTTAAGCCGATCAAAAAATCATTATTCGGATTTGTGAATATTTTTGTAACATCCGCTTCAAATTGCAACTCCGGCTCAAGGATTGGCCATAAATATATTTCATTGGCAAAAGTAACTCTCTCAGGGGTAACGGAAAGGGTTTTCTCCCATGGGAAATATCCGGTTTTTTCCAAACGCATTGTATAGGTTCCGGGCGCAATATTTTGCAAGGTCGCCGGAGTTGTTTTGTCGACAGGTTGCCCGTTTAAATATATGTTCGCGTCTCCGGGGATCGTATCCAAAATAACCGTTCCGTTTTTTTCCACCATGCCTTTTTTTGGGTTCCATCTGTAACCCGCGGTGTAAAAAACCAAAATGGGAGCAAAAATTAAAAAAATCAGCGTAAACAACCACGGCATCAAGCGCCTATGAAACGGAATTTTTTTTGGCATAAACTATCACCAATCTACACCAATAAACCAAGTCCATCAAGCTAACAACTCATAAAGTCCTTCAAGCTTAAAGTCCATCAAGTCCATCAAAACATGCCACTTAACATGGTCCCTATTTTTTTCTGAAAAAATTATACCTCGATTTGAATCTCCAAGGGGTCTGGGCGTAAAGCCCCGTGGGGGCCACGCCCCTTTACGGGGGGTAGCGTAACCAAACTATTAAACGATTCACTGAATTTGTTTCAGTGGAGAGGGCACCCGCCCGCCAAAGCTGAGCTTAGGCGATGCGGGCGGGTCGCGGACCCCAGCGCTTTTGCTTACTTTTGGCGACAAAAGTGAGGCCCGCCGCAGGCGAAACCCAAACATAGAGAAAAAACTTGGATTAATAATGGAAGGTGATAGCAAGTTGACGTTTGAAGGCCTAGCCGTGAGCTACGCTGTAAACGGCTATGACGGGCATGCCCGTCATACTGCGGAAAAATTTGATTTAAAAAAATCCAGCAGAGTGCTGGATTTCAGGCGAACGACAGCTCCAAAGTGGCTTGGACTGCCGGGTGATCGGTGTTCAAATAGTAGAGTTTCGTCGGGTAAGGGTCGTCGCGCTCATACAAGATAACGCGGTTTTCCACCAATATACGAATCAAAGCCTCCAGAGATTCATCGCAAGCTCTGGCTTGAGCCGGCAACAGCAATAAATCTTGGGCTTCGAGCGAATACTTGGATACCGTTGGATCTGCGCTTATCGGAGTCTCGCTCTTGGCGATGTTTTTTTCCCAGCTCATAAAATTATGCATTGCCAGTTTCAATCTTCCCAAAGAAAGTTTCTTGGCCTCGGATGATGAAGCCGGCGGCACAAGTTGCAAATCGTGTATCATATGCTGAAACAATATCTGCAAATCCTTTAGCTGGTTTTCCAAATAGCGCGGATACATGGTTTTGGATTGAAACCACTGCGTGATTTTTTGCCGTCGTGCCTCGATGCCTTCGGTAATCCGCCACCAACCGCGTTTGTTAAGCGCGTAAGTGGAATATCCCGGGGCATAGCCCAAAACATCAATCACGTCGTCTACGGCTTCGCGCAAAGACGTGGCTATGGTTTCGTTGCCAACCGTAAGCAGAGTCACCTTTTTGCCTTTGGCCCACGAAGCGGTTTTAACATCGCGGGTAAAATCCGAATCATGTGAGGCGAGCAAGATGTGCGTTACATTCGGCAGAGTGCTCCAGATCTGAATTGCATCACGCACCGCCGCATCCGTCATATCCTTACGCTTATACAATTGGTTCTCTTGATTTTCGGTTAGGAATTGGTCGGCTTTGATTTCTTCCGAGTCTTGAGTCAGCCTGATGCGCCTGGCCGGTACGTGTGTAATCCAATAACCGTATTTATCCCAGATCCAAGATGTGGCAAGATAATTTTGGTTCGTAAGCGGGCTGATGGCTTGCAAATCCGCAACCACTACCGCGCGCTCAAGATTCGTGACCCGTTGGGCCATATTCAAGTACCATCTGGGATCCAGTTTTCTAAATCCCAATCTGGCAAATTGGCCCGCAACATTTTGTTGATCCAAAACCAATACGCCGTGCCGTTCCGGATTAACCAGGAACAACCCCGATGAGGGTGTAGCTTTATATTCCGGTACGGTGCTCATGGCCACACTCACTGCTTTATTGGGTTCCATGTTTAGCGCTCCTTTTGAGCGATGTGAAAGTGCTTTTTTATCTCTACTAAGGTATTTTACAGACTAATATGGATATTGACTCTTGTCAAGGCATTGAGTACAATCTCTCTATGCAATATAAACAAGCTAAAGATTTTTTGACTAAACACTGGGTTATTTTTGCTCTTGTGCTCTCGGGTGCCAGCCTGGCCGCCGGGTTTTTTATCGGCCGCGGCGGTGCCGTATCGGCCGGCACGGGTGGGGTGGTGGATAGATCCGTCCGCGGCATAGGCTCACTCCCCGATGCGGATTTTCTCTCCGCAGACATCGAATTTAAGCAATTTTGGGAGCTTTGGGAGCTTTTGCAATTGCGCTATTACCAAGATGCGACCGATCAAGAAATGTTCTACGGGGCAATGGAGGGGTTGGCCAAATCCCTGGGCGATCCGTACACAGATTTTTTTGAACCCATAACCGCCAAAGAATTCAGCGACTCTTTAAAGGGCGAGTTTCAGGGCATAGGTGCCGAAATAGGCATTCGCGACGAACAACTGCAAATCATCGCGCCCCTGCCCGATACTCCGGCCAGCCGAGCCGGTTTGCGCGCGGGTGATTATATTTTTTCGGTAAATGGTACCAGCACGGCCGATATGACCGTGGAACAAGCGGTGATGCTTATCCGCGGCGAAAAAGGCACAACCGTTACCTTAAACATCGGGCGCATAAATAAAACCGAAGTTGAGGATGATGAAACCGGCGAAAAAAATATCGTCGAAGAACCCGAGGTTTTTGATGTGCCCATTGTCCGCGATGTCATTCAGGTAAAATCCGTTCGCACCGAATGGCCCGAGGAACGTATCGCCAAAATTCAAATAACCAACTTTAACGAAGATACGGCTATCGAATTTAAAGAGCAAGTTCAAGATATCATCGCCAAAAATCCGTCCGGCCTGATCATCGATTTGCGCAACAACCCCGGTGGGTTCTTGGATCGTTCCATCAGCATTGCCGGCGAGTGGACAGGGAGCCAAATAGTTGTTGTGGAAAGGCGCAAGGGCAAAATTATAGATGAGTTCCATGGCACCGGATCCGGCCGCTTAAGCTCCATCCCCACCGTGGTTTTGGTTAACGAGGGTTCGGCTTCCGCATCAGAGATTGTTGCCGGCGCCCTGCAGGATTACGGGCTCGCAACCTTAATCGGTATGCAAACCTTCGGCAAAGGATCGGTTCAAGATTATACGGAATTCGATGATGGCAGTGCGGTAAAAATTACCGTAGCCGAATGGCTGACCCCCAAAGGCCGATCCATTAACGAAACCGGCATCGAGCCCGATATTAAAATAGATTTTACCGTAGAAAATTACAATGAAAACACAGACCCACAGCTCGACAAAGCCCTCGAGTATTTCAAAGACCCGCAAAAAGTACTTCAAGAAGCCTCATCAACAAGCACCGAGCTCTAACCCGGCTTTGGGCAGAGGAGTCAAAGGGCAACACTATATCCGGCAAGAATCTGCCGGAGGTGTTATTTATCGCCGGAAAGGCAATCACACGGAAATCCTTTTCTTAAAGCGCGAGGATGGCAAATGGACCTTTCCCAAAGGCAAACGCCAACTGGGCGAATCCAATGTGGTGGCCGCCATCCGCGAAATTCGCGAGGAAACGGGTATTGCCACGCTTCGCTACGTGGGGCATCTGGGGCACACAAAATTCCGTTTCACCGAACGCCACAAAGGCCCGGCGCAAAACATCGATAAAACAGTCCACTTCTTTTTATTCGAAGCCCCACCCGGCTCGCGCTACGACCTCCCCGGCACCGAAGGTATCACCCAAGGCGCCTGGGTCCCAACCGAGCGCGCTTTTGCCACACTCAGCTATCGCAACATGGATCGTCTGCTCGCCAAAGCACTTAGGCTCATTGTGGAGGAGGAGAGAAAGAGGCCCAAAATATAAACAAGCTCATAGCTGATAGCAGATAGCGGATAGCCAAACAAAGACTTCTTGCTTACGACCGCACGCATGATCGAAGTAACGAATCCACTTAACTCGTTATAAACGTTATGAACGTTATGAACGTCAAGTAGTTAGAATCTTTATGCGACTGCAGTTTGAACTTTAAAGTTTGGAGTTGTATAATGTAATCCCATATGGGAAAACAACAAAAAACATCACGAAAACGCCGTATGACCATCTTTGTTGTCGGCGGGGTTATGAGCGGAGTCGGTAAGGGCGTAGTTACGGCCTCGATTGGCACCCTCCTTAAAGAATGCGGAATCAACGTTACGGCAATGAAAATAGATCCCTACATAAACGTGGATGCGGGGACTATGAACCCCACCGAGCATGGTGAGGTTTTTGTAACCAAGGATGGCATGGAAACCGATCAAGATATCGGCAATTACGAAAGATTTTTAAATCAAGATATTCCGCGCATAAACTACATGACAACCGGCACGGTTTACAAAACCGTCATCGAACGCGAAAGAAGCCTGGGTTACGGCGGTAAAACCGTAGAGGCTGTGCCCCACATACCTCTCGAAATCATCTCGCGCATTCATGCCGCACAAGAGGCCAGTGATGCGGATATTACCATGGTCGAAATCGGCGGCACTTTGGGCGAGTATCAAAACGTGCTTTTCTTGGAGGCGGCCCGCATGATGAAGCGTGATCATCCCAAAGATGTGCTCACCGTCCTCGTATCATACATGCCCGTCCCGGCTACTCTTGGCGAGATGAAGACAAAACCGACTCAATACGCGATTAAACTTTTAAACGAATCCGGTATGTTCCCCGATCTCATCGTCGCCCGTTCCACTCATGCCATCGACGATGTGCGTAAAGCCAAACTCAGCCGCAACTGCGGTTTGAATCCGGAAGATGTTGTAGCGGCGCCGGATGTCGACTCTATCTACAAAGTACCGACCGATTATAAAAAGCAAAAAGTCGCACAAAACATCCTTAACAAGCTCGGCTTGGGAGTTAAGTGCCCAACCAAATCCAAATGGGATGAATTTTCGAGAAAGATTGATAAAGATGGCAAGCACGTAAAAATCGGTGTGGTGGGAAAATATTTCTCTACCGGTGATTTTGTATTGGGTGACGTCTACCTTTGCGTATTGGAAGCTTTAAAGCACGCGGCATGGGATTTGGGAGCCAAACCCGAGCTGGTTTGGATCAACTCGGAGGAGTTGGAGAAAAATCCCAAAAATGTTGGCAAATTTTTCAAAGGTATGAACGGTATCCTCATCCCCGGTGGTTTTGGCAACAGGGGAGTAGAGGGTAAGCTTTTAGCTGTTAAATATGCGCGCGAGAAAAAGGTGCCATATCTGGGCTTGTGTTATGGAATGCAGATGGCCGTCATCGAAGCCGCACGCAATGTTTTGGGTTATAAAGACGCCTCAACAACCGAAATAAACTCCAAGACCAAACATCCGGTGATTCATCTCATGAATGAGCAAGCGGAAAAGATGAAAAATACAAATTACGGAGGCACCATGCGCCTTGGTGATTGCCCATGTGTTTTAAAAGACGGTTCGGTTGCCAGAAAACTTTACAATTCCGATGTAATCATCGAGCGTCATCGCCATCGCTATGAGTTTAACCCCAAATACCGCCAAGAGCTTGAGGATGCGGGTTTAATCGCCTCCGGCGCCTCACCCGATGATACCTTGGTCGAAATCGTTGAATGGAAAAATCACCCCTTCTTTGTCGCAGCTCAATTCCATCCCGAGTTCCTATCCAGACCTTTCAAACCGCATCCTCTTTTCTTAGGGTTTATCAAAGCTGCGCTCAAACTGAAATAGTCACAAGTCCATAAAGCTAAAAGTCTATCAAGCGGGTTCATTAAGCTTGACGGACTTTATAGACTTTTGACTTGATAGACTAAAAAACGAGCCTTCGCTCGTTTTTGTTACTTGGTTGTTTCTACCGGCATTACATTCGCGTATTTTGTCCATTTTAGTCCGCCGTCGAAACTTGTTACGTGTTTTTTTGTAAATTGCACAACTCCGCTGGCAACCGCATAAAGCGTATCATCTTTGCCAATACGAACATTAAGCCCGGGTCGGATTTTGGATCCGCGTTGGCGGACAATTATGTTGCCGATCTTAACTCTCTCACCGGCGTATTTTTTTGTACCAAGGCGTTGCCCTTGTGAATCGCGGCCTAATTTTGTAGAACCGCCAGCTTTTATATGAGCCATAACAAAATAAAATTTAGTCAAAAGTCTATCAAGTCCTTCATGTCCTTCAAGCTTGTTTGTTAGCTTGACGGACTTGATAGATTTTATGCTTGACGGACTTTCCGTAATGTGTGCGTATATTAGGCGAAAATCAGGGGCTTGTCAAGCCGAGTTGTGGAGGATATAGTAAATCATGATGAATATCACAAAAGAGCAATTCCATAGCCAGGTTGAGCAAATTTTAGACGAAGTTCGCGAGCCTTTGATTTTGCATGGCGGAAACGTCGAATTGGTCAGTGCCGACCCTGTGTCGGGCATTGTCGAAGTTCGTCTGCATGGCGCTTGTGTTGGGTGCCCCATGGCCGAGATTACCTTAAAAGGAGGCATCGAGGCGGCTTTAATCGAAAAAATACCGCAAATTAAAGAGGTCCGCGCCGTGGCATAAATATGAGTTTGGAGGAGTGGCGTTTTAATGTACGCATAGCCTGGGAAAACCCCTTCATGCGATGGGGTGCTGTTTTAACTGTCTTGGGGCTTATCGTAGCGTCAATATACTCGGCCATCAGGCTTTTCAGCTTGTCATTGCCATCGGGTTATGTCGTAACACATTACACGATTTATTTGGGCATCGACCAAGTATTGCCGGCAATCTGGATGATCCCAATTATCCTCGTGCCGATTTTGCTCATATCTGGTACCATAGCAATCGGATACATTTTTTTCAGGCAAGATAGTTTGGCGGGTGGGGGATTGCTGGCACTGGCTTTTTCCACCACGCTAATTTGGATAATACAACTTTTTCATCTAATAAAAATAAACATCTAATTAAAGCCTCAAGCTTCTAGCCTCTAGCTTCTAGCCAATAAAACGGCCAGAAGCTAGAAGCTAGCAGCTAGTAGCTAATGCGTATGGATACCATCACCTGGGAAGTAATCAGAATTATCGTTCTCGCTTTTGCGTGTTTTTTTGTGGCCTTCGTTAGCACGCCTCTTGTGGTCAGGCTTTTGCGCAAATACAAAATGGGAAAAAGTATTCGCGATGAAAAAACCGCGCCCATAATGTCAAAATTACATGCAGCCAAAAGCGGCACACCCAGTATGGGGGGAGTCGTTATTTGGGGTTCGGTTTTGATTGTTGTAGGTTCTCTGTGGCTGATCTGCCTAATCTGGAACGTTGAGCCATGGTGCTCTTGGAATATATTATCGCGCAGTCAAACTTTTGTTCCTTTTGGCGCCATGATGGCGGCCGCTCTAATAGGCCTTGTTGATGATTACTTTAATGTAAAAAAAATCGGTCCGCGTGGTGGAGGTTTGCGCAAAAGGCATCGTTTGCTGGCTTACACATCCATTGCCGCCATCTGTGCCTGGTGGTTTTACGCTAAACTCGATTGGAGCACGATCCATATACCTTTTGATGGCAACCTGGAATTATCGTGGTTTTATATTCCGTTTTTTATATTTATCATTGTCGCCACCTCTTTCTCGGTCAACGAGACGGATGGTTTGGATGGTTTGGCGGGCGGCACTTTGATGGCCGCGTTTGGCGCATACGGAGCCATTGCTTTTATGCAAGGCCGAATGGATCTGGCCGCTTTTTGTGCCGCAATTATCGGAGCTTTATTGGCTTTTCTTTGGCACAACATCAACCCCGCGGCCTTTTTCATGGGCGATACCGGTGCAATGGCGCTGGGCACAACCCTTGGCATCATAGCCATGCTTACCAATCAGCCGCTGTTATTGCCCATCATCGGTTTGCCGTTTGTGGTTGAATCGGTTTCGGTTATCATTCAAATGTTCTCCAAAAAACTCCGCAAAGGCAAAAAAGTTTTTCAAAGTTCCCCGCTACATCATCATTTTGAGGCTATTGGCTGGGGTGAGCCAAAAATCGTTATGCGTTTTTGGATAGTCAGCTTTATCTTCGCGGTTTTGGGTGTCCTTATAAACATGATCGATAAATAGTTATGCGCGAAAACCGGGGTACAATTGATCGCGGATTTTTGTATGCTTTGGTTGCTTTGGTGGCTTTTGGTTTATTGATGCTTTTATCGGCCAGTGGTCCGCTCGGTTATCAAAAATTCGATGATGTACTGTATTTTTTTAAACATCAAATCATTTATGGATTAATCCCCGGATTAATCCTTTTTGTTGTTTTCGCGCGGATAGATTATCGCAAATTTGTAAAATTCGCCCCGGCCGCACTCATCCTCTCCATTATTTTGCTGTTGCTTGTTTACGTCCCCGGTATCGGTATGCGCTTTGGCGGTTCCGGCCGTTGGGTGGATATCGGTTTGTTTGCCTTTCAACCCTCCGAATTCGTAAAAATCGGATTTCTAATCTACGTGGCGGCTTGGCTCGAGCGCCGCACCGAAAGCCAAGAAGCTCATACTTTGGAAAAAGGCCTCATCCCGTTTTTGATAGCTCTTTCGGTTATCATGGTATTGCTTATTATGCAGCCCAATACAGGCTCCATGGTTGTTATCGCTGGAGCCGCGCTTACGGCTTATTTTATATCGGGCGCTCCGCTGATTTACTTTTTTGGCATCGGTGCCGGTGGAGCCGCACTTTTCTGGTTACTTATCCAAGCCACGCCGTATCGCGCCCAGCGCGTACTGACTTTTTTGCATCCCGAACTGGATCCGCAAGGAATCGGCTACCACATAAATCAAGCTTTCTTGGCCATTGGTTCCGGCGGAATCTGGGGGCTGGGTTATGGCCACTCGCGCCAAAAATATTTATATCTCCCTGAAGTTGCCGGCGATTCCATCTTTGCGGTTGTGGCCGAGGAACTGGGTTTTGTTATCACTCTTCTAATCTTGTGCTTGTTGGGATTCTTCATCTACAGATGTTTCGTTATTGCCAAAAACTCCAAAGATGCGTTTGGCCAATTTTTGGCTGTTGGCATTGGGGCTTGGATCGGCATACAAAGCACGCTTAACATTGCCTCCATGCTGGGTTTGGTTCCCATCACCGGCGTTACACTGCCTTTTTTAAGTTATGGAAGTTCGGCTTTTGTTGCGCTCGCCATAGCGTGTGGTATTATGGCCTCTATAAGCCGAGGAAGTAAAATATGGCAAGAAAAATAGCCTTTGTTGGTGGTGGAACCATGGGCCCCACGGCTCCGCTTTTGGCATTACACGATTACATGGCCCGGCAAAACCCTCGGGATGAGTTCGTCTGGGTTGGCACCAAAGAGGGCCCCGAGCGCATGCCGGTAGAATCACGAGGTATTCCCTTTGTTGCCATTCCCAGCGCCAAAATTCCCCGCTATCTGACGCAAAAACTCTTTACCTGGCCGTTTGATTATTTAAAAGCGGTTCATGCCGCCAAATCTTTTTTGAATCAACACAAGCCGGATATCATAATCGGAGCCGGAGGTTTTACACAGGTCCCGCTTATCCGCACCGCCGCACGCCGTGGAATACCTTGCATTGTCCACCAGCTCGATTTTGAACCGGGTTGGTCCAACCTCGCCGTACAAAGATTTTGCAAATTCATCACCACCACTTTCACTTATCACAATAAAAAATTCAGCAAGTGTAAAAACGAAAAGCAAATCGCCACCCCAAATCGCTTTGCCTCCATGGAGATCCCCGAGAAAAAGCCGGCTAAAGAATATTTTGGCTTCAACGGCACAATGCCCGTTTTGCTGGTAATCGGCGGCGGAACCGGCTCGCGAGCCTTAAACCAAGCCATCGAGTCCAATATCGGTAAACTGCTCGACAGAATCCAGGTTCTGCACCTAACCGGCCGCGGGCGCAGTACCAACCCATCCGAGCAAACCGGCTACAAGCGCTTCGAGTTTTTGGATCGCGACGAATTATTGCTGGCCTACTCCGCGGCCGACATTGTAATCTCGCGCGCCGGCATGGGCGGAATCACGGACCTCGCCACACTCTCAAAGCCAACCATCCTTGTCCCAATTCCAAACTCTCATCAAGAAAAAAACACCCGCCACCTGCCCTTGGCCGCCATCGAGGTCAAAGAATCCGCCAATCTTTTCGAGGATCTCTTTAAAGAAGTCAGGCGCCTCCTTAAAAACCCCGACAGGCGCAACAAACTGGGTTACGAACTTAATACCACCGTTAATACGGATGACGGCAAAGAATTGGCACAAATAGTCGAACGCTATCTTCCCGAGGATTTGGAATAAAAAAAACCGAGCGTGACTCGGCTATTCAGATTCGTTGGACTGTGCCACATCCATTAAGCGTTTTGCCACATACGGCAGTTTTTTATCTAGCTCTAGAGAACGTATAACTTTTTTCGCCAGATGCGTGGTTAGTGGTGTAGTGTTCCATTTAAGCTGCCTCAGTTGCGCTTCGGTAATATTGAAATGATCTGCTAGCTCCTTACCGGTCAGCTCGGGAAAGTTTGTATGTAAGAATATGACAACATGAGATTGCTGATTGTCTTCAAAACCGGTCATGCTCAAAGCCATTAGCTTTTTTGCTAATTCCGGATGTTTCTTTTCCAAGTCAAGTGCGATAGATATGTGCAAAGCCGCAATGGGCGTAAGGTTTACCCTCCCGCATTTAAGATTACTGAAATACGGAGTTGCGAGACAGCATTTTCGAGCAAGCTTATCGTGTGTCAGGTCTTTGTGAGATTCTCTTAATTCAGTAAAAAAATCTACTTGTGCTTGCCTTTTTTCTAATTTTTCAGAAATTTCAGGCTTCCTTTCTGGAATCCTTTTTGAATTAGATTTGGCCGTTTCGATTGTAAAATCATACAAAACGCCCTTCGCTTCGGTTAGTTTAACCGCTCTTAAGACTAAATCAAGATCATCATTCAAATCCCATTTAATTTCTAGAATAGGTGAGAGATTAGCATCTGCATTTGTCACGTGCATATAGATAGTTAAGGAAAATGCAGAATTCTGTTCTCCTCCATTCTGTGTAGCTATGGTTTTAACTGATAGAATAATTTGAGTAGTCGTTTGTTTTTTGAAAGTGCATTGCATTTGTTATCTCCTTGTGTTTTTTTAGAGATGAAATATTTAAGCATTATTTACTGTAAATGTCAAGCTTACTCGCTCGGAACTATGATCCTTACCCCACTATTATCACTAGTTGTGTCACATGAAACCCCCTCCGCTGAAGCTGCTGGGGGCTTGAAAGGCCACGAAGTAATTTTCTCTGCAAACTAAAATCCCCCAAAGCTTTATGCGAAGGGGGATGGTGCGCGAGGTGGGGATCGAACCCACGACCATTGGCTTAAAAGGCCACTGCTCTACCACTGAGCTACTCGCGCATGCTGAAATCACCAATCACCAATAGAACAATAATCAATAAATCATCAATAACCTATTTTTTTAATAACCAATTGTTGATTGGAGATTGTTATTTTGGTTATTTATTGGTGATTGGAACTTGGTTATTGGTTATTCTTTAGCAATTGCGGTACAATAGTATCACAATCATTTGAATTGATCAAGATGCGAATTGCGATGATCGGAGCCAAAGGGCTCCCAACACTTTACCCTGTGGGTGGAGGCATAGAAACGCATGTAGAGAACCTCTCGCGCCATCTTTTGTTGCGCGGGCACGAGGTTACGGTCTATGTCCGCAAATATGCCAACCCCAAGCTTAAAAAGAAACACAAAGGCATCAAAATCGTGACTCTACCATCCCTTAAAACCAAACACTTGGATACCATAACCCATGTTCTTTTGGCAAGTCTGCATGCGCTCACCATGGATTACGATGTTTGGCACTACCACGGTATCGGCCCATCAACACTAAGCTGGATTCCGCGAGTCTTTAAACGCTCCGCCCGGGTTATCTCCACCTTCCACAGCCGCGATCAATTTCACGAAAAATGGAGCGGTCCGGCCAAAATGTATTTGATGTTTGCCGAATGGGCAACAGTTGCCATACCTCATGCCACAATAACCGTTTCGCACGAGTTGCAGATTCTTTGCAGTCTTTTGTTTCCCAAAAAAGAGGTGGACTACGTACCCAATGGAGTCGAGATACCGCATAAGGCGGCAGGTACCAAAGAATTGCAACAGTTCCATCTTAAAAAAGGCAAATATTTTCTTCACCTCGCGCGCTTGGTTGCGCATAAAGCCCAGGATGATACCATTCATGCTTTTAAGCAATTAAAAACCAACGATAAGCTGGTTATAGCTGGTTCCGCTTCGTTCGATGATTTGGAGTACATGGAGCAATTGAAAGTTTTAGCCAAAGGCGACCCGCGGATAGTTTTTACCGGCCACGTCAGCGGAGCAACTTTGCGCTCGCTCATCGCCAACTGCCGCGCCATGGTTCACCCGTCGCGCTCTGAGGGTTTATCTGTCTCCATTCTGGAGGCCATGAGCAACGGCAAAGTCGTAATCATGAGCGATATTCCAGCCAATCTCGAACTGATAGATCATTCGGGCATCGCCATACCGGTTGGTGATATCCAAATGCTCACGGCGGCCATGCAATGGGTGATGGATGATCCGAAAACCGCATCTCTGCGGGGCGAACGCGGGCGTGAAATAATTAAGCGCTTATTCTCTTGGGAATCTGTAGCGCGTCATATTGAATATGTATATGAAGGAACTTACTTTGAAAGAAAAAGCGTGGCAAGATATCGACAACTTAAAGCGGTCGATTGATAAAGACGCGCAAGCTCTTTCCGATCTCTCGGGCGAGCTTTTACGTGTTTCCAAACGCGCCATTTTTGCGCTCCAGCGCCAAGATAAAGCCGAGTCGGCCCAAAGGCTCAAAAAAGCCGACGAGCTCTTAAAATCCGGTTTAAAGATCGTCGGCAAACAAACCTCTCTGCAAAACGAGGGTGTTTGGCGCGCGGCCATGGAAGAATATGCCGAAGCCTACATCTTCAATTCGTTTTTATCGGGATCCTTAAAATACCCGCCCGCACTCAAAAATTACCCGGATGCCATCTACGGAGGCTTGGCTGACGCAGCCGGCGAAATGGCGCGCATGTCGGTCTTATCCGCAACAGAGGGCGATGCTAACAATGTAGAACGCGCTCACGCAATAACGGTTCAAATTGTAGAACACCTTGCAATGCTAGAGTTAACAGGAGGTCTGAGAGCAAAGTTTGATCAGTCTAAGTCGCATCTACGCCGCATAGAGGATATTAGGTACGATTTATCGAAGCGATAAACAACCCATTGTCTGAACCTTGATTAAACTTGATTCGCGCTCAAATTAACATGATTACCATCAGAACCAATTAACCTATCGTAGGGATGCCTTACAATGCCCCTCGAAGTCGAATGACGTAGTGGGGCGCCTATCCGTGCTAAAAAACCTAAGCACGGATAACCACTAGAGTTATCCCTACAAATAGGTTAATTAAATCAATAAGTAATCAAGTAAATTTGGTTGTAAATCGGTTCGCGAATCAAGGTTCAGACAGTAAGTTCAGACTATAAGAAAATAATCAAGTTAATCATTTAATCAAGCGAATCATGGTTCAAGACAAACAAAAAGTCCTCATCCTCGGCCTTGGCCGATATGCAACCGGAAGTGGAGTCTCGGCGGCTCTTTATTTTGCCAAAAGGGGGGATGATGTGATTGTAACTGATGCTTTGCCGCTGAAAGAAGTAAAAGATAACGTCGCACAGCTCAAAAAGTTTAAAAACGTTAAGTTTCATCTGGGAAAGTTAAATTTTAAAGATGTTGATTGGGCGGACATGATTGCAAAAAACCCCGGAGTCCGCCGTAACGATCCCATGTATCTTCGTGCTAAAAAACTGGGCAAACCGATCGTCAACGACATTACGGTTTTTCTCGAAAAATGCCCTTGCAGAACCATCGGCATCACCGGCACACGTGGCAAATCCACCACCACGGCTTGGATAGGCGATATGCTTAAACGATCCAGTAAAAATGCATATATCGGCGGCAACATTACAGTCTCGCCGCTCACTTTTCTCTCAAAGCTCAAAAAGACGGACATCGCCGTAGTGGAACTCTCGAGTTGGATGCTCGAGACTTGCGGAGAAGTTGGAATCTCGCCCAATATCGCCGTATGGACCAACTTAATGCGCGATCACTTAAACACTTATGATGGCATGGATGATTACGCGGAAGCCAAAGCGCAAATCATACGTCACCAAAAACCCGGCGACATCTTTATCCCAAACTTGGATGATGCGTACGTCTCGAACTACATAAATGAAGCACCCAGCGTCATCAAAGGTTTTTCCGCCAAGAAAAAGTCAAAATCAATCGCTTGGATCTCGAGAGATAAAATTGTATTGCAAGAAGGTAAAAAATTGGTAGAGGTCATCTCCATAAAAGATATCGGCCTATCCGGCGCGCACAATATCAAAAACGCACTCGCCGCCATCGTCGCCGCACACGAAGTTGGAGCCGGTCTTAAGGGTATTCGCGAATCACTCAAAAAATTCACCGGCATGCCATATCGCCAAGAGATCATCGCCGTTAAAAATGGTATCACTTTCGTAAACGACACAACCTCCACCACACCGGATGCGGCTGTTGCGGCTATCGAAAGATTTGCCGTAAAGGGTCAAACGTTACATTGGATCTGCGGCGGCGCCGAGAAGGATCTTCCCTACGAAGATTTGATGTCAAACGTCAAACGTCTAACGTCAAACGGCAAAGGTGGTAAGATTAATGTGCAGGTTTTGGATGGGACGGCATTTAAGCGGTTTACGGGTGCCATGAAAAAGCGGGGGATTAAGTTTACAAAAAACACATCACTGAAATCAGCTTTCGATAATTGCCTAAAGTCCGCTAAAAACGGCGATGTTATCTTGCTTTCGCCGGCATGTTCCAGCTTTGGTATGTTCAAAAATGAGTTTGATCGCGGTGATCGATTTAATGCTCTTGTGGGCGCATTTGACAAAAACCCGTCCTCTAAGTAGTATAAATCATACTTTTCCTACTATGTCCATTAAGGATAAAACATGCAACATGTGCCCCGCATTTCTTGGTACCGCAACCATGGGTGAAAAAGGGCAAATAGTCATCCCCAAAGAGGTTAGGGAAATTTATAATTTAAAAAAAGGCGATCAGCTGGTTGTGGTTGTGGGCCCCCAAGAAGCAATTGCGCTTATACCCATGCAAAAAGCCAAAGTTTTACTGAAAGCCATGACCGAGCAATTGGGCAATATTATTGATACCAAATAAATATGGAAGAAAGACAAGTTAATGCGGATCAGATCAAAACCGCAGCTGTCGTAAAAAAATCTAGAATCCCAAAGCTTTTTAAAAAGAAAAGTTTTTGGATTATTTTGATATTGTTGTTGCTTGCCGGCGGCTGGTGGTATCAGAGTTCACAAAATGCCGCGGCTATCGAATATGAACTGTTCGAGGCCGAGCAACGCGATCTTATTCAAAGCGTTGAGGTCACCGGCGAAATAAAACCCGCCGCCCGCATTGATTTGGCATTCGAAACCAATGGTACGCTGGAAAAGGTATTTGTTAAAATCGGTGATGATGTTAAAAAAGGCGACGTACTCGCCAGCTTGGAAGCCGAAGATTTGAACTTTGCATACCGCCGTGCCGAGGCCGCATATGCCATCGCATCAGCTAATTTGAATCAACGTTTGGCCGGCGAAACCGCAGAATCCATCCAGGTCGCCGCGTCGGGTGTGGATCAAACACAAGCCTCGTACGATAAAGCACTTTCTGATTTGGAAAACACAAAAGTCCAAGTCGAAAATGATCTCAAGAACGCCAAAATAGCATTGGAAACTTCAAAAAACAATCTCGAAAATGCCTCGCCGATTTCCGATCAAGCTTTGGCAAATGCCATCGAATCTTCGCGCGCCTCGCTTTTGGGTGCTTTGGGCCCCATGCAAACCGCTCTTATCGACGGCGATACGGTTTCCGGGGTGGACGATACGGCAACCAACCAACTTTATGAAAATTATCTTGGTATTTTGAATGATGGTTCCAAGCAAACGGCCGAGCAAAGCTATAAGATTGCCAAAGCATCAAAAAAGACCGCCGAAGATTTGGTTAATTCCATCAACTCCGGTTCTTCGCAAGCTGATGTTATCAATGCGGCCGATCAGCTCTTAATCGCCATCGATGATGTTCAGCAATTTTTGCTGGATGTGCAAACGGTTTTATCAAACACGATCACTTCAACCTATTTTACGCAAACCCAGCTTGATGCGAAAAAAACCGTTATCAGCGCCGATTACTCTGCCATCACCGGGCAAAAAACTACCGTCAACACCGCACGTCAGACGGTTTTAAACGCAACACTCTCTAAAACATCGGAGCAAACACGTTTGGAAGACGCTTATCGCACTGCCCAAGTTTCCTATGACATCGCTTTAACCAACATAGACCTCAAAATCTCGGCCGCTTCAACCTCCGCGGCAATTCAAAAAGCCGCGCTGGATGCTGCCAAAGCTACTTTGGCGCTCAAAAAAGCCGATCCGCGCGCTGTTGACCTTGCCGGTTTACGGGCTCAAGTTCAAGATGCCAAAGTCGCTTTGGATCAGGCTTCCGCCAACTTGGCGAAAGCGCAAATTTTTGCACCTGTCGACGGTACCATTTCGGATGTTGTTTCGGATATCGGCGAGCAAGTTGTAGCCAATACATCGCAAGTTAAATTGATTGGCACCGAAAAATACGATATCGAAGCCCAAGTGCCCGAAGCCGATATAACCAAAGTAAAAGTTGGCCAAACCGCTGTCATTACTCTCGATTCATATGGTGACGAGATTTTGTTCGATGGCACTGTTACCGCCGAAAATCCCGACCAAACCAAAATCCAAGACGCCATTTATTATGATGTGCGCGTGCAAATAGACGAGCGCGGTATGGAAATAAAACCCGGTATGACAGCCAACGTAACCATTACCACCGAAAATGTTGCAAACGCGATTATCATCCCATTACGCGCCATCAGAACCGATGCCGAAACCGGCGCAAAAACCATTCGCGTTCTCGTTAACAACCAACCGGTGGAACGCACCATAGTCCTTGGCACCAAAGGAGACGAAGGCCGTGTCGAAGTTGTCGAAGGCGTCGCTAAGGGTGATCAGGTTATACTGAGGGAAATATCTAAATAAAAAGATATGTATCTCGTATCTGGTATCTTGTATCTCGCAGTATTATAGTCGAAGCTGCTAGATACAAGATACTAGTAGCCAGATACTAACTTGTAATGGCAATAAACTCATGATCAGTGATAAATCACCTAAAAATGTCGATGGTTGCCTTATAGACACCGTCATTGAGGTGGAAAACTTGAATAAGCAATACGAGAACGATGAGATCGTCACGCAGGTTTTGTATGATGTGTCTTTTAAAGTACCCAAGGGTCAATTTTTAGCCATAATGGGCCCTTCCGGCTCCGGTAAATCAACGCTCATGCATATTTTGGGCATGCTGGATTCCACCACATCCGGTACATACAAATTCGAAGGCACGGATATAACCGAATTTTCCGAAGATGAAAAAGCCCGCTTGCGCGGCGAAAAGATTGGATTCGTGTTCCAATCTTTCAATCTTTTATCCAAGGCATCGGTATTGGAAAACGTTAAACTCCCATTGTTATATTCCAACATCCCAAACAATAAACGCGACCGGATGGCCATGGAAGCCATAAATGCTGTCGGTCTTGGCCATCGTGTCGATAACCTCTCCAACCAGCTATCGGGCGGCGAACGCCAACGTGTTGCCATCGCCCGCGCGCTTATTCGCAAGCCCTCGGTTATCTTTGCCGACGAGCCCACAGGGAACTTGGATTCCAAATCCGGCATGCAAGTAATGCAACTCTTGCAAGATCTGAATATCGAGCAATGCGTTACGATTATTCTTGTAACTCACGAGCGCTACACCGCCGAACACGCTGAACGCGAGATAAGGTTAATGGACGGTAAGGTAATCTCGGATCAAATCGTCGCCAACCGCCGCATCGCCAAAAACGAAACCGAATTACTTAAATAACCAATAAGCCCAAAGTCTTTCAAGTCCATCAAGTCTATCAAGCTTAAAGCACCCGCTTGACGGACTTGATAGACTTTAAGCTTGATGGACTAACAAATAAGTATGCATTTTCAAGAAATCAAAAAATTCGTATTAAAACAAGCGAAATCTTACGAAAAACGATATAACCTAAAAATCGACAAACAATTTGCCATGTACAAACTGGTGGAAGAAGTTGGTGAATTCGCACAAGCGGTATTGATTCATGACCGTAAGTCGAGGCCGGAAAAGTTTTTACCGAAGAACAAAAGTAAATACGAAGTTGGGCTGGAGTTAGCCGATGTGGTTTGTATGGCCATCGTTAACGCGGACCGTTTGGGAATCGACCTTGAGCAAGCCATTAGTGATAAATGGATTACCAGAGAAGCGTATAAAAATAAAAAGCCCATAAAGCGGGGTTAGCCGGCTTGACGGACTTGCTGCTTGATAGACTTTACGGACTAGCGGCTAGATAGACTTCAATCATGAAACTCTCCGACCTATTCGACAGTTCTATTCAGAGCCTGGTAAGAACGCTTAACAGGTCGCTTTTAACGATGCTTGGGATGATAATCGGCATTGCCGCGGTTATCTTGGCATTATCCATCGGCGAATCGGCGGAAAAGTTTATTTTGGATCAAATTTCGGGCTTCGGCTCCGATGTTTTTTTTATGGAAAGCGGTACGCTCGAGGGTCAAACCAACAACCCGTCGCCGTTTGTGGAGCAAGTGTTGACCCTGGATGATTTTAAGGCTCTCAAACGCCAGCCTTGGGTTGTGGGTGTTTCGGGCAACATATTTAAATCCGATCTTTTGCAGTATCAGGGCAACAATCAAAATGTACAAGTTATCGGAACATCTCCCGATGATTTGCTGATCAATGATTACAGCATGAAAGAGGGCGTCTATATGTCCGAAGATCAATTTAACAGCCGTGCCCGGGTTGCGGTTATTGGCGTTACGCTCGAGCAAAATATTTTTGGAGAAGGCAATGCGGTTGGCCAAAAACTAAAACTCGGAACCACCAATTACCACGTAATCGGTGTACTCGAAAAAATCGGCACCAGATTCTTCCAGAACATGGATGAGATGGTTTACATCCCGGCCTCGACCATGATGGACCAATACAGTTATGATACTTTTCAATATATGTCGGTAAAAACATCCTTACCCACCGAAGAGGGGAGATTCCAACTCGAAGTTTTAATGCGCGATTTGCATAACCTCGATAATCCCGAAGGAGATCTTTCGAAAGATGATTTCTATGTTTCAACCGCCGAGGACGCAGCGCAAATCGTTACTGCCATAACCGGCGTTTTGCAGATTTTATTATCCGCCATAGCCGCCATTTCCCTGCTTGTCGGCGGAGTGGGTATTATGAACATCATGTATGTCAGTGTAACCGAGCGTGTTACGGAAATAGGCTTGCGCAAAGCCATTGGAGCTACCAGCGGCCAAGTTCTGAACCAATTTTTGCTCGAATCCGTTCTGCTGACGCTTGGTGGAGGAATCGGTGGAGTAATTTTGGGTACACTGGCCGCTTGGCTTGCAATCCAAATAATCAACGGTTATTTGCCCGGATGGGAATTCATCATTTCTTTAAACGGCATTATTTTTGGCGTTGTGGTTTCAACCATGATAGGTATCATCTTTGGTTACGCACCGGCTAAAACTGCCGCCAAACTCGACCCGATAGTGGCACTCCGAAAGAATGAATAGAAGCGTCTAACGTCAAACGTCAAAAGTCACCAACTATAGACGTTCGACATTTGACGTTTGACGTAATTTATGAAAATCTCCGACCTCTTCCATATCAGTTGGCAAAATCTGGTCCGCAATCGCAAGCGGGCGGCTTTAACGATGCTGGGAATTGTTATCGGCGTCATGTCCGTAATATTGATGCTTTCGGTGGGGCAAGCGGCCGAAAATTACATTTTAAGCCAAGTGGCATCTTTCGGTTCGGATTTGATGATTGTACGCAGCGGCCCGGGCGATGGTGGCGGAACCAGCTCCGGCCCCCCAAACATGACCATTAAACAAACCGTTGACTTGGATGATTATGAACGTTTGAAAAAAGAAAATTGGGTGGAAGCCATCAGCGCGAGCTACTTCTCCGATTTGCTGGTGGAATATCAAAACGCCAGCATTACCCCGCGTGTGGCCGGTGTTACTCAAGATGAAACGGTGGTTTATAATACCAGCATTAAAGAAGGAAATTTTATTTCCGAATCCGATGTGGATAGCTCCGCGCGCGTTGCTGTTTTGGGAATCGATGCGGCCGACGATTTATTCGGGCAAGAAAACCCCATCGGCAAGCGCATTAAAATTAAAAAACAAAATTATCGAGTTATCGGTATTTTGGATCGGGCGGGTACGCGATTTTTTACCAACTTGGATAAAGGGGTTTATGTTCCGGTAACAACACTAATGCGTGATCTGAATCAAGATTATGTTTTTTCGTTGTCGCTTAAAATCGGCAACATGTCTGCGGACGAAGCCAAGGAACGCATCCGCATTATTTTAAGAGATACCCATAACTTGGATAACCCCGAAGGTGATTTATCCAAAGACGACTTTTTCATCGCCGGCCAAGAGGATACCGCAGCCGCGGCAGGTGTCATTGGCAGTATTCTTCAGGTACTTCTGGCTTCCATCGCCGCCATATCACTCATCGTCGGCGGAGTGGGCATTATGAACATAATGTTTGTTACCGTTACGGAGCGCACGCGCGAAATCGGCCTGCGCAAAGCGGTTGGCGCCAAGCAGAGCGATATTCTGGCTCAATTTCTTATAGAAGCCGTTGTTCTCTGCATTGTCGGCGGCCTGATCGGCGTCTTAGCCGGGATTTCCATCTCATACTTAGGTATCGAAATTTTGCGCGCCTTTGAGTCCGATAACTGGATTTTCATGATCCCCTGGGACGGCGTTTTCTTGGGGTTGGGCGTCTCCACCGCCATCGGCATCATCTTCGGCTACATCCCCGCAAGACGAGCCGCCAAATACAATGCAATCAAGGCGTTGCAATATGAATAACAAAACCATTTTACTGTGCTTATGAGGCATGCCTCATAAGCACAGTAAAAAAACAACCCCGGATTTCACCGGGGATATGGATTAGGTGGACACTGGTGCTCTAGATTTTATCAACACATGAAAAGTCCACCTTTTTCAAGCGAGAGGACACATTTCTAATAGTTGTTAGACAACACCCGCAAAGTCCTCTCTAAGATTGAGGGAAAGGCAGCTCTTGATAAGTTTTTAGGACAGTCGGCGTCCAGCCTTTCCTTTTTTTTTAAAAAAGCGAGCAAAGTGCGGATAGATTTAATCACCACGTGAATAGCCCGCCTTTTTTCAAACGAGAGGACAATCGATGTTTAGTCTCGCGACACGTTGTCAAAAGTCCTCTCAAAGTACAGTGGAAGCGCATTTTGCCTCAAGTCGTTGAGACATGTCATGGGTAGCGCTTCTATCCGCCTGTATAGCGAAAATTTCAACCCTTGTCAACGCCAGACGCCGGCTATCCGCTATTAGCTTGTAATAATGTGGATAAGTTAACCAATCATCTGCAATTATCCCGCTTATTTAAGCGGTTTTTCAATTCTTGACGCTAACCCACTGTCTGCGCTATATTATTAGCACTCAAACACAAGGAGTGCTAAAAGCTATCAGCTAGAGGCTAGAAGCTAGAAGCTAGAAGCTAACTTAGTTATGTTAGACGATCACCTAAAACAAATGCTCGGCATGGTGGTAGAGCAAGTAATTCACACCGGTGATCCGATAGGTTCTCAATATTTGGTTGATACTTACAAACTTTCTGTCAGTTCCGCAACGGTACGCAATTATTTTGCGGCATTGGAAAAAGAGGAATACATCATGCAACCTCACACCTCATCCGGTCGCATCCCCACGGAAAAAGGTTATCGGTTTTATGTGGATCACATCATGAAACCACGCTTGCTATCCAAAAAAGAACGTAATGATCTGGAAGAAGCGGCACAGGCCACGCACATCGACGAGCGCAATGTAAAACAACTGGCAAAATCATCGGCCGATTTGGCGCAAAACGCGGTTGTCATCGGTATCGGAGAAATGGATAGTTTTTATACAGGCCTCTCGCAATTGTTTACGCAAAACGAATTCAAGGATTGGACTCGCATCGTTAATATGAGTGATATCCTTGATCGCTTGGACGAAGTTCTCTTTACACTCCGCCAAAAGTTTTACGAACAGCCTACCGCTTTAATCGGCACAGACTGCCCGTTTGGCCCCATGTGCGGCTTGGTCGTAACATCCCTTAAACAAGGCCACATCATCGGCGTCCTCGGCCCCATGCGCATGGACTACGGCCTCGCCATCTCACTTTTAACTCATGTGCAAAGCCTCCTCGATGACGAGCGTTCATAACGTTTATAACGTTTATAACGAGTTTAGTAGTGACCTAGATATACATCATTAACTCGTTACAAACGTTAAAAACGTTAAAAACGAAAAAAAGTATATATGAAAGATAAAAAACCTAAAGTAGAAGAAGAGATCGCAGAGCAAGAAACTATCGAAGTTGCCGATTGCGCCAAATGCCCCGAATATCTCGCCGGATGGAAGCGTGCGGTTGCGGACTACGAGAATCTCAAAAAGCAAACGGCGGAAGATAAAAAGAATTTCTCCAGATACGCTCAAGAACAAATGCTTTTGGATATTCTGCCCGCAATCGACCAGTTCGAAACTGCGCTTAATCACATTCCCGATACAAAAGAGATTCCCGAGCCGCAAAAAAAACAAATCGATAACTGGCTCGTTGGCATCAAAGCGGTTAACTCGCTCTGGGAACAAATGTTCCAAAACATCGGTCTCGTAAAAATCCCAACAGATGGTGAGTTTGATCCCAATTTGCACAGCGCCGTAAGCCAAGAATCAGATCCCGAAAAACCCGAAGGCACAATCCTAAAAACAATTCAATCCGGCTACACACTAAAAGATTCCGTCCTCCGCCCGGCCAAGGTTGTAGTAAACAAAATTACTAACTAATCCTTCATCTTTAATCAACATCCATAATTCTTAACCCGTATCGTTGCATCTCCCGTTTCAACGCCAAGCGTTGTACGTTGTACGATGTACTTTGTACGAAAAAGTATGACAAACATCATGAAATGGTCACCTTTCTTCGAGCCATTCGAGCACTTTGATGATTTCTTCAAAGATACTCCGGCTCTCGCAGTATCCAAACAAGGCCTCATACCGCCCGTGGACATGTACGAGACCAAGGATGCTGTCATCATCGAAACTCCGCTTGCCGGCGCGGATCCTAAAAAAGTCAGCGTTGAGGTAGAGAATGGAGTCCTTACAATTAAAGGCTCGTGCGACAGAAAAACCGAAGTGGAAGATAAAAACTATTACCGCAAAGAGATCCGCTCCGGCCAAATCTTTCGCCAAATCTCGCTCCCATCACGCGTAGATGATAACCAAGCCGAAGCCGAATTCAAAGACGGCATGCTAAAAGTAACCATCCCCAAACTGGCCGAAGCCAAAACCAAGTCCATAAAAATTAACGTTCAAAAAGAGGACTAACCTCGAAGAGTTCATAAAGTTGAAAGTAACAAGTTCATAAAGAACCACTAAGTTTTCTCTTTATGAACTTTACAAACTTTACGAACTCAAGCGGTCAGTTCTCAAGATCAACTCACTAAACTAACTTAACAAATAATTATCACCAATCCGTAGGTGCGACTCCCATGTGATCGCACCGAAGGAAACTAGCTAAAAAAGTATGAGCAAAATTCTAGGTATCGATTTAGGTACAACCAATTCCTGCATGGCCATTGTAGAAGGCGGCCAGCCCAAAGTATTGGAAAACGCCGAGGGTGCGCGCACAACGCCATCCATGGTTGCGATTTCCAAAAATAACGAACGCTTGGTTGGCCAACTCGCCAAACGCCAAGCTGCGGTTAATCCCATGGACACCTTATTCTCCATTAAGCGCCTTATTGGCCGCCGTTGGGATGATAAGGAGATTGCCCGCGATAAGGAGTGGCTTCCTTACAAACTCGTCCAAAAAGGCGATAGTGTTCGCGTTATGATGAGCGGTAAAGAATATTCCCCCGAAGAAATATCCGCAATGATTCTGCAAAAACTTAAAGCCGATGCCGAAGCCAAAACCGGCGAAAAAATCACCGAAGCCATCATCACAGTCCCCGCATATTTTGATGATGCCCAACGCCAAGCCACAAAAGTCGCAGGCGAAATCGCCGGCTTAACGGTTAAACGTATTATAAACGAACCAACCGCCGCGGCTCTTGCTTATGGCTTCGATCAAAAGAAAGACCAGAAAATAGTAGTCTACGATTTAGGTGGTGGAACTTTTGATGTCTCAGTTCTCGAAGTGGCTTTTGATGCATCGGCTGATCAAAACACCGTGGAAGTACTCGCCACAAATGGTGATACTCACCTTGGCGGTGATGACTTTGATCAACTTATAATCAAATGGGCAATCGACGAATTCCGCAAACAAGAAGGTTTGGACCTCTCCAAAGATCCAATCGCCTTACAGCGTGTTAAAGATGCAGCCGAAAAAGCAAAAATCGAGCTCTCCACAGCAATGGAAACAGAACTCAACCAACCGTTTATCGCGCAAGATTCCACCGGTGCAAAACACTTGATGCTTAAGCTGACCCGCGCCAAGCTCGAAGAACTCGTTGGCGATCTCGCGGAAAAAACATTAGCGCCTTGTAAAAAAGCTCTCGCTGACGCCAAGCTTTCCACCTCCGACATCAACGAGGTAATTTTGGTTGGCGGTATGACTCGCATGCCTTTGGTTCAACAAGCTGTGGAGAAATTCTTTGGCAAAAAACCCAACGTAACCGTAAACCCCGACGAAGTTGTGGCTATCGGTGCCGCTGTGCAAGCCGGTAACCTCCAAGGCGACATCAAAGGCGATTTGCTTTTACTCGATGTAACTCCGCTGTCGCTTGGCCTCGAAACTCTTGGTGGTGTAATGACCAAACTCATCGAGCGCAATACCACCATCCCAACATCCAAATCTCAAATCTTCTCGACAGCCGCCGATAATCAACCTTCCGTAGAAATAGTTGTCTTGCAAGGTGAACGCGAAATGGCCAACGACAACCGCAGTTTGGGGCGCTTCACACTCTCCGGCTTGCCAATGGCACCGCGCGGAGTCCCGCAAATCGAAGTAACTTTTGACATCGACGCCAACGGCATCTTAAACGTCAAAGCCGTCGACAAAGGTACCAACAAAGAAGCTAAGATAACCATCACCGCTTCCACCAACCTCTCCAAAGAAGAAGTGGAAAAGATGAAGAAAGATGCGGAATCTCATGCCGAGGAAGATAAAAAGAAGAAAGAATCCATCGAGGTTAAAAACATGGCCGAAACAATGGTTTACACCACGGAAAAGATGATGAAAGAAGCCGGCGATAAAGCCAAAGAAGAAGATAAAAAAGAAGTAGAGGAAAAGCTCGAAGCCTTAAAGAAACTCAAAGACAGCGACGACCTGGAAGCAATCAAAAAAGCCTCGGATGAACTCGCAACCTCCGCCCAAAAAGTCGGCGCCGCCATGTACCAACAGCAACAAGCAGAAGCTCAAGCTGCAGAAAAATCCCCAGAGTCAGGACCAAGTACCGAGGACCAAGGACCAAAAGAAGGCGAGGCTAAAGAGGCTGATTTTGAGGAGAAAAAAGACTAAATTCTCCCAATTTTTGTCGCAGTCCCGATAAATTCCGTGCGACAAAAATATCCCCCTTTATTAAAGGGGGTTCTGGATTAACTAAATGTAACAGCTAGTAGCTAGAAGCTAAAAAAAATTATGCCAGAACTCAACATAAAAGCACCTGATGATATATTAAGAGGGCGCTACGCCAACATGATGCAAGTAATGCACGCTAAAGAGGAGTTTGTACTCGATTTCATGTTCGCGCACCCGCCCCAAGGCGAGCTCGTCTCGCGCCTAATTGTGAGCCCATCTCACATGAAACGTATCGTCTCCGCTTTGCAAGACAATATCCAAAAGTACGAAAAACAGTTCGGCCCGATACAGGAGGCGGGGGAGCCGAAGTTACTAGAGAACAAGGATTTATAATATGAGACAAATCCCAGAGGATAATCTGGCATACCCCGTACTTATAAATTTGCCAAATTCAACAGGCTCGGGTTTTTTTCTGAGTCAGAATAAAAACTTTTTTCTCATAACTGCAAAGCATGTACTTTGTGATTCAAATGGACATTTAATGAATGCCAAAATAAAGCTTATTTGCCAAACAATTAGCTGGGATGATCGTAGTGTTTATGAATTAGAAGTAGATTTAAGCAAAACAAAGCCCCTTCTTCATGAAAATACAGATGTAGCCGCCATTAAAATTGGGGAATTTGAAGATACTACAGTGAACGTTAATAGAAAATTTAACTTTCAAGATGGTGTCAAACAGCTCAGGAAGGGCAATGCTACTATTGTGCATGTAAACGAAAACGGCATAAAACTCATTGGTCAGGTTCTAGTAGGTAATGATGTATTCATGTCAGGATACCCAACATCAATCGGGCTCAAGAATATGCCGCAATTCGATTACTTCAGACCACTGCTTAGGAAGGGCGTAATAGCAGATGTCTACAAAGAGCAGGGAACCATAATCCTTGATTGTCCCTCATATTATGGTAACAGCGGTGGTCCTGTTGTGGAGATAAATAACAATGGTTTGATTTGTGAATATAAGGTGATTGGCGTCGTCTCCCAATTTATACCATTTGTACAGCAATGGACGAATAATCAGAATGGATTAATAAACACAGAATTTGCTAATTCGGGGTATTCCGTGATTGTTGGTATGGACGCTGTGCTTGAAGTATTGAGTAAGAATATAAAATGAGCAAAGATTACTACAAAATTCTCGGAGTGGAGAAATCCGCATCTGAAGACGAAATAAAGAAGGCTTTTCGCCGGAAAGCGCATGAGCATCATCCTGATAAAAAGAATGGCAATGAACAGGCTTTTAAGGATATAAACGAGGCTTATGGCATATTGGGCGATAAAGCTAACCGCGCAAAGTACGACCAGTTCGGCTCTGATGCTTTTCAGAATGGCGGATTTAATCCGGGTGCCGGCGGGTTTGGCGGTGGCTTTGGAGGCTTTGATTTTAACAATGCCGGCTTCAATGTCAACGTCGAAGATTTTGGCGATTTAGGCGATATCTTGGGCGGCATGTTTGGGTTTGGCGGGCGTGGAACTCGTCAAAAGCGCGGGCGTGATTTGGAATTGGAGGTGGATTTGGAATTTAAAGAAGCGGTTTTTGGTACGCAGAAAGAAGTGAACATCTACACAAACAATGAATGCGAAATCTGCAAAGGTACAGGCGCGGAACCCGGCTCAAAAATATCACAATGCGAAACATGCAAGGGTGCGGGTAAAGTTCAGCAACAACAACGCACAATGCTGGGTACTTTTAATACCGTGGTTGTTTGCCCTGCGTGCCATGGCAAAGGTGAAAAAGCGGAAAAGTTTTGCGGCGCTTGCTCCGGCTCGGGCATCCAAAAGAAAGAGCGTAAACTCAGCATCGCAATTCCCGCAGGAATGAGTAACGGCGAAGCTCTCAAACTTTCCGGTCAAGGTGATTTTCCCGGTGTTGGCGGCAAAGCAGGTGATCTGTATATCAGGGTAAAAGTTAGACGGGATCCAAATTTCGTCCGCGAAGATCACAACATACTTTCAACAATCAAAGTGCCTTTTACCATTATGTCCCTCGGTGGCAAAATCGATGTGGAAACCGTCGATGGTCCGGTTGTACTTAAAATTCCTTCCGGCACAACCGCCCAATCTGTCTTTAAGCTTAAGGGCAAAGGGGTTCCCTACATGAGCGGCTACGGCCGCGGCGACCACATGGTAACCGTCATGCCCGATATCCCTCAAAAACTTACACGCGAGCAAAAGAAGTTGTTAGAGCAGTTGCAAGGGGAAGGGTTGTAATCGCAGGACCAAAATTAACTAAAATTTTTGCAACATATTAACCAAAATCTCTATATATTTAAATTTAATCTGATAGAAATTATGGTTAATTTTTTATAATCAAGGTTAATCTGGGTCTTGGTTGGTTTCTGTGATATAATGTGTTTATTATGGATCAAGCCATGTCCTTTTTGGCAAGTATTAATTGGGCTTCGCCCAGCTGGGATTTATTTATTTACTTGTTTTTTGTTATCGGCGCGTTATTATACGGTTTCTCTTTGGGCCGCGACAGGATTATTGTAATTTTGGTTTCCATTTATATGGCTCTTGCGGTTGTGGGTAACGCACCGGTTGTAAACCAATTCAACCTCGCTTTTCACCTCAACGAAAATATCATATTACGTATATCATTCTTTTTGGGTGTATTTGTAATCCTATTTTTTCTCCTTTCACGCAGTGCACTCATCAAAACCATAGGCGAAAACTCGGCGCCCGGTAAATGGTGGCAAGTCATCGTCTTTAGCGTTTTACAAGTCGGCCTGCTTATCAGCATTACCTTGTCTTTCTTACCCGCCGAAACAGCCGGCGCTTTCTCCGAGCAAACTCGCCAAATCTTCACCAGTGATTACGGCAAATCAGCCTGGCTAATCGCTCCAATCCTCTTCATGGCCATCGGTCCCAAATCCAAAAATGATTAATATCAAAAGCTTCGTTTCGAAGCTAATTGCGATCCGTAGATAACTAATCAGTCCGTCTTATCGCGAGCTAATCTCTTAATGAGATACGTTAGTTGTTGCGGATGGTTATTCGATAACAAAAAAACAGCATCTATATCACGCCGCTTTTTTATTGTGGAAGTAATTTTTATTCCTCCAAAGTGACCGGTTGAGGTTGGCTTAAAATTATTATCTGTGATGCTTCAAAAGATTCTTCCAGCCGAATATTCGTTTCAACATTAACAATTATTTCCGATCCGACGACAATATCGTTTATTGTGGCTTTTGACTCGCTGAATGGTAATGGCGGTGGGTCATTGCCCGGTGCGTTGCGCCATGCGGCCATAGCCTTATTTAATTCATCTTCGGTTAATGTTTTTCGAAGTGAAAGTGTCGTTGATGCTGTTAAAAATACTTGTCTTATATCGGATACACCATCCACGAATTCATCCGTATCAAGATTGATGGCTTTGATCGTAACCGAATCTGCTTCAACTTTTTGCACTGTACCTACAGCGGACATTATCCCATCGCTTCGCAGGTTAAACTTTTCTCTGGCTGCGTTATAGCCATCTTTATATCCATCATCGTACGAGAATGTGGAAAAAGCTTTATCTATAAACGAGCTGTCGCCGTTTTGCGCCAACTGCCTGTTTGTGACATAAGCATTTAAAGCCACTATCACCAAGGCCGTTAACACCACGGATACGCTTAGTACAACTAAGATATATCGGCTCAAAGATTTTTCTGGAGACATACTTAAATAATTAACAACCCACTACGCTCTACAAGCTGCGAGGGTCACGAATAATAAATTAAAAATAAAGATAAAATCACACAGCTCGACGAGTTAAATAATGAATGAATGCAAGATCATGCTGCTGTGCGATGAAAGTAATCATCTATATATATTCATTATAGCAAATAATGGATATTCCCGCTTGTTAATTCTTTGCAAAACTAAATTTGCAACCCCCTTTCTGAAAGGGGGATTAAGGGGGAATTCAGTTATCCCCATAATAAAGGCAAAGCATAATTGCATAAAATATGCAAAATGATATAGGGATAACTGTTATATTTCGCTAAAATAAGGCATTATCCTTGGCTATTGTCTTGACATCTCTATCATTATATGCTTATATTAGGGATCGATTACGGAAATCTTTGATTATCCGTATCGCCTCATGTGTTCCTTACAACTTAGACAAGTAGAGAAACCAACCGCAGAATCGTGCGAAAACAGGAGATAAAACCATGAACCGCAACCCCATTACGCTGCTGTGTGCACTTATGGTCACGCTGTTCGCAGCCCTCGCGGGTTGCGGAGGTGGTGACAACCCTCAAACCATGTCGCCCCCGGTCGATACAGGCACGGACGCCGACATGCCCGATCAGCAAGTCAAACCCGATGTTGCTGACGCGGGGAACGAAGTTGGTAATGATGCTGACCCTGATGCCACTTGTACTTTTGCCCTTGGCGGGCACTGCTCTCCGCAAGGCGCGGTAGATCCGTGCACCGGCTATGTGTGCAACGAGTGCAATCTTTGGGCCATGCCCGGCAGTACCGAGCCCTGCAACCCTAACGATGCGGGCCCGGATTCCGAAGAACCTGATGCCGATGCGGGCACAGATGCTCCGGATGACGTGGTTGAGCCTGATGCCGAAGAAGATGTTTACGTTCCGCCCGATGTCGAGCTTCCCGATGAAGTTTGCGGCAACGGCACGGACGACGATGGCAACGGCAAAGCCGATTGCCAAGATCCTGCCTGCGCCGGCGAACCCGCCTGCCAGAGTGAGGTCTGTGACGGCGTCGACAACAATGGCAACAGCCAGCAAGATGAAGGCTTCGAGTGCAAACTCGGCGCTACAGCCGGGTGTCAAACTTCTTGCGGCTCCATCGGTACCACAACTTGCACCTCCGGCTGTACCTGGAGCGCTTGCGCCCCTCCGGCCGAAGTTTGTGGCAACAACATCGATGACAACTGCAATCTGGCGACAGATTGCGACGATGCTGCTTGTATCAACTTGCCTCAATGTACTTGTGAAACTCCTTCGATTGGGGATTGGTGCACCACACCTTACGTCCCCGGAGATTTCCACGCTTGCGAACCGTCACTACGTTGTGATTGCTTTGGTAAGTGGGCGAGTACTTCCGTTGGTGATTTCAGCTGTATTAACAGCGAGGTCTGCAACGGCCACGATGATAATGGCAACGGCCAAACGGACGAAGGCTTTGCCTGCGTCATGGGTACATCTCAAAACTGCACCACTTCTTGCGGAAGCACGGGCGTAAAATCTTGCGGGGCAACCTGTGAGTTTGGCGCTTGCGCGCCTCCGCTCGAGCTTTGTGGCAATGGCGCGGACGACGACTGCGACGGCAAAGCCGATTGCATTGACCCAGATTGTTCGGGCCTGCTTGCCTGCCAAACCGAAGTCTGTGACGGCGCCGATAACAACGGCAACGGCCAAACGGACGAAGGTTACCAGTGCATCGCCGGTTCAACCGGTAGCTGTTCCACCTCGTGTGGATCGGCGGGTACTTACCAATGCTCGGCAACTTGCACCAAGGGTGCTTGCATCGCCTTCGAGAACTGCTACGCGCAGGGCGACGAAGATTGCGATGGCAAAGCCGATTGTGCGGATACTGATTGCGCCAATCTCCCGATGTGTGTCGCCACCGAAGTCTGCAACGGCCTCGATGACAACAGCAACGGTCAGGTCGACGAAACATTCCAATGCATCAAGGGTAGTGCCCCGGTTGCCTGCACCACCTCGTGTGGTTCTACGGGTACCAAGGCTTGCCTTGCCAACTGCTCTTACGGCGCATGCACGCCTCCTGCCGAAATCTGCAATAACAATGCGGACGACGACTGCGACGGCCAAAAAGATTGCGCTGATGCTGATTGCACCTCGGCTCCCAACTGCGGACCCGAAGATTGCGTAAACGGTGTGGACGACAACGGCAACAACCTTGTCGACTGCGCCGACCCGGGTTGCTTTGCGGATGTGGATTGCCACGATTTTGGCACCTGCCCCGCACAATCACCAAGCGGCACTGGCTACACTTGCGGCTCTTGGTCGCAAGATACGGTGCCCGCCACGATCTACCAGATCACGGGCGGTTGTGCTAACTCCCAGTACGACCAATGGGCGGTGGGCGGCACTTGGTCCGATGGCAAAGCGCTTCATCTCACCGGGAACCATACCTGGAATGAAGTCGCGCTTCCGTTCGTTACCAAGGTAAACATGGCAAAACCCGCGGTTACATGCCTCGGGCAAAACAATGTTTACTTCGTCTTCAATGAAACGATTCTTGGAGACGGCGCATTCTCGCGCTGGAATGGATCCTCCATGGTCCGCCTCGATACTGGTGAACTTACCGGCTACGTCGCCGCCACTGTTTGGGGATCCGGCCCGAATGACGTTTGGTTCACGGCGCGCAAGCGTACGGAGCTGACCGATGTTAAGGTCTTCCATTGGAACGGCAGCTCGCTCACAAGCCAGCTCGTGAATCCGTTCTATCCCAACTCCTTCAACCCGATGAGTATGTGGGGTTCGTCTACGAACGACATCTACATCGCGGGATACGCATTCGACATTGGCAACCCTTCAGATACAGCTGGCTGGGAAGGTGCGTTGCTTCATTGGGATGGCAGCTCCTGGGCCGTCATTCAGACGCCGAACAATCTCAAGTATCTCGCAAATGTTCACGGCAGCTCCAGTTGCGATGTAATCACAACCGGTTGGAGCGAAGGTGGAACAACGGGGATTGGTTCTACATTGCAACGCAACGGCGATGCATGGGAATCGAAAACTTACAGCCAGTTCGATATGGTCAAAGGCGCGTACAAGATCTCTCCAGCCAAGTACGTGCTTCAAGGACACGAACCCCTTGGGTCGATTGGTCGTGTTTGGATGGGAACTCCAAAGGCGGATTCATCTGTCAACTGGACTGTCATTAGCGAAGATTTCTACACACCTGGGTCAACCTGGGCGATTCCCGGAACTTCTCCGCAAGTGATCATTTCAGCCGGAAACGGCAACAACGGACCGGAGATTTACCGTTCTACTTGTCAATAAACAATCGCGTGCAATACGCGATTCTCAACCAACCCCCGAACGTCTCGGGGGTTTTTTTACACCCTCATCTATCGAACTGTGACAATAGCTCAACTAGGTACAAAAAAATTTAGGTATTCGACATCTTTTCCCTCGATTAGGGAGAAGATTGTATAATGGTGGTATGAGTGGCTATCGAGCAATACGAACAGAATTTCGGAGGTATTTGAGAAAGAATCAAACAGAGGCCGAAAGGTTGTTGTGGATTTATTTGCAGAAAATACGTTACGCAGGATATATTTTTCGCAGGCAACAATCCATCGATAGATACATCGCGGATTAAAGTAAAGCTTGCGATTGAACTGGATGGGGGTATTCACGATAGGCCGGAACAGCAAGTGAAAGATAAAATACGTGACGCCGTTATTACAAGCCACGGTGTTACAATCTTACGTTTTAGAAACGAAGAAATAACCAGCGACCCAAGCAAAGCTTTGATTAAAATCCGAAAAACTCTAGACGAACTAAACAAACTTTCCTCTCCCTAATCGAGGGAGAGGAACGTCACGTCCGACGTGACAAGGTGAGGGTGTGGAAAACAACCTCCAAAGCTTTTTATTTTATGCTATAATAAACATAATTATGAAAAAGCTTGTCATTCTTACGTGTAGCGCATTCTTTTTTGCGTTTAGCGCTTTTGTTGTTCGTGCGGCAACATTCCAGGGTCCGCCCAGTGGTTGTACGAATCCAACGCAGACCGGTTGTAATCTTGATGGTGTAATTTGGAACCGTGCAACAACCGCACCTCAAGCACAAGATGCCAGTTATTACATCAGTGGAAATACCAGAACCGGTGGTAGTGCTCGCATAGGAACGGGTCTTCAAATAGACAGCGGTGATGCTAATGTGGCAGGTGAGGTGATATCCAATTTTAATGATCCAGCAAGCCTTATAAAATTTACAAACGATGGTAATTTGTGGTTACAAAGCAGTAAGGCTATTAATGTGGATAGCGTAGGAACAGCCGTACTTAATATCGGCAATTTTTGGGGTGGTGACAATATTGACGTAAACGTTTACGGGGATTTTAATATTGTCCCAACCGGAGCCAACCCCACTCCCGAAATCTGTCTATCGGGTGCTTGCATCACCTCTTGGCCATCCGGCGGAGGCGGGGGAGGCACTGTTACCAGCGTTGGCTCTGGCAACGGTTTAACCGGCGGGCCGATTACAAGTAGCGGCACTCTAAACGTTGGCGCTGGCACGGGTATTAGTGTCGCGGCGGATACGGTTGGTTTGGATACGACTTATACAGATGGTAGATATGTAAACGTTACCGGAGATAGTATGTCCGGTGAATTATCAATTACGAGAAATATTGCAAATGGTAATGCATTAACTGTAACGAATAATGATAGCTCGGGTTCGGTACACTATGGCGGAAGATTTTACGGACTCAATAGCAATGGCTACGGTGTGCTCGCCGAAGGTGGTACTAATGGAGTAAGCGGTTATGGTGCTACCGGTGTTTTAGGCACTGGAAGTTCTTATGGTGTTAGCGGTATTTCATCTTTAAATACCGGTTATGGTGGGTATTTTAGAAATAATACAGGTACAATGCAGGCCTGGATAGGCAGTGCATCTTATGCTTTACAAACATCCGGAGCAAGCTATTTGGGTGGAAATTTAAATATTTCGGGCACAACTTACATAAACAGCGGTCAAAGTCTTTGTTTTGGATCAACCGATTGCAGATCTTCCTGGCCTGCGGCCGGTGGTAGTGGTGATATTACGGGTGTAACCGCCAGTACAGGGCTTTCCGGAGGTGGAGCTAGTGGAGATGTAACTTTAAGCTTGTCAGGTTCGTACTCGTTACCTCAAAGCTGTGGCGTAGGAAATACCGCTAAATGGAATGGATCTGTTTGGTATTGCGCGCCGGATAATGACTCGCTTGGTGATATTACTGGAGTAACAGCCGGCAGCGGCCTAACCGGCGGCGCAGCCTCGGGTAATGCAACGGTCAATGTGGGTGCAGGTACAGGCATCCAAATAAATACTGATGATGTTCAAATAGTACGCAGCTATCAATTGCCACAAACTTGCTCACATGGCCAAACAGCTACCAGAAATGCTCAAATAGTTGCTGGTGTACAACAAAATTTTTGGGAATGTAACACAATGCCAACAGGTGATATTACAAGTGTCACTGCCAGTACAGGTTTAACAGGCGGCGGTGCAAGTGGAGATTTATCTTTAAGTATACGAGGTACGCACGCACTGCCTCAATCTTGTTCAGATGGGCAAATGGTTAGATGGAATGATGTTAGCGAGACCTGGTATTGTACACCTTACCCTACATCAGGTGATATTTACGCTGTTGTAGCAGGTGACGGTTTAACAGGCGGCGGTACCAGCGGCTCCCCAACGCTTCATGTTGGATCGGGTAATGGCATAACAATTGCGGCAGACAGTGTTGCACTGGATACAACTTATACCGATGGCAGGTATGTTAATCAAGTTGGTGATGATGGTATGACCGGTGCTTTAGACTTGATCACTAACAGGCCCTCCACCGAAGGTTGGATTGCTTTAAAAGCTGATGGCGTTGAGGCTCTTTGGTTTGACGGCACAACCTTCAGCTGGGGTTTTGGCGGTAGCGCGAATTACTTTGCCGATAAGGTGGGTATAGGTACAAACGCTCCTTTAATTGGGTTGCAAGTAGCGCAAGGTACGAATGTAGATATATTAAATCGTTATACAGGTAACATTCTTAGTGGTGATCCTTGGGGATATAATATTGTTATGGATGATAATGAAATCCAAGCTAGAAACAATGGATCAGCCAGCACCCTGTTCTTAAACTATAAAGGTGGAGATATTAGACTGGGTACAGCCTCCGCAGGCTCGTACGTTGTTTACACTGAAGGTGGTGTAGTAGTAACCTCGGACATAAGAAGAAAAAAAAATATTTCAAAACTTGATTATGGATTAAACCAGATTCTACAGTTGCAACCTGTTAGTTTTCAATACAAAACACAATCAGATGAGGATAACAAAGAAAACATAGGTTTTATCGCACAACAACTGCAAACGATATTGCCGGAGGTTGTAACAACGGATCCCGACGATGGTTATCTTTATGTAAATTATGAAGAAATTATTCCGGTTTTGGTTAACGCTGTCCAAGAACAACAGTTACAGATTAAAATACTTGAGAAAAAATTAGAGGCCTTAGAGATTGAATAACGCACATAACAAAAAAACCGAAGCCTCAACGCCTCGGTTTTTTAATTTATTATCCGATAATCACACCACCTTCGGCGCCTGCGGAAACGGGCTCATTACCACAACTGCTTCAGCTTCTTTTGGGCTTAAATACTTTTTATTCTCTAAAGTTTTCGTTAAAAAATCTACTTTTTTATCTTGTTTTCGATCATATCCCGTTAAATCTCCACGTAAATCCGCCAGTTTATCATCAAGATAGGCTTTGGTAACCATTTGAGATTCAACAGAAGTTAATCTGTTTCCACTTGA
>Ga0265297_10001287_pt1 | contig 60530 bp, 77 predicted proteins | sample Munlanlwell13791_FD_192502 | JGI IMG/M metagenome (GOLD analysis project Ga0265297, IMG submission 192502) | Leachate microbial communities from a municipal landfill in Southern Ontario, Canada - Leachate well 137-91 | ecosystem: Engineered > Solid waste > Landfill > Unclassified | place... | reverse complement strand
TTGGCTGATGAGATCGCCAAAAAAACGTCACGCCGTCGCTGATCGGCAAACGGGTACTGGCATTGGACCTGTCCGGCCTGGTAGCCGGCACGAAATACCGCGGTGAATTCGAAAAGCGCTTGAAATCCCTGGTGGATGAAATTATCGCGGCTGAACGCACTATCATCCTGTTTATCGATGAAATGCACACTCTGGCAGAGGCCGGAGAGGCGACAGGGGCGATTGACGCTGCGGACATACTGAAGCCGGCACTGGCCAGGGGTGAATTGCAGGTAGTCGGCGCCACCACCATGGAAGACTATAAAAAATACGTGGAACGCGACCCGACCCTGGAACGCCGGTTCCAGCCGGTCATGATCGACGAGCCGACCAAAGAAGCGACCTTGGCCATCCTGAAAGGAATCAGGCCGAAATACGAAATGCACCACCAGGTCAAAATCACGGACGAGGCACTGCAGGAGGCGGTTAACCTGTCCGAACAATACATACACGACCGCGTCTTCCCGGACAAGGCCATCGACCTCATGGACGAGGCCGCGGCCAAAGTGAAGCTGGCCAGTATCAGCCAAAAAGCCACGATGAGGAAAAAATCTGTAGTCGAACCGCAGGACATCCAGACCGTCATGTCCGAGTGGAAAGAAATCGGCTTGGACATCCGGAAATCGGAAAGCCCAAAAGGCTAGCCCACAACAGCTGGCGGGATGCTCGGCTGTTTTTTATTTGTAGAAAATGTTGAAAAACGGTATTATTAAAGATGAAAATACGAGCTATAAGACCTAGAAGTTAATGGGAAGCAAAGACGAAAAAACCACTCCTTTCCATCTCTGCCATATTTCCCCGTCATCCGCTATCCCTCTAAGCCATTAACTCATGTAGCTCTTCTATCCATAAAAAAATGACCCTAACCCTCTACAACACCCTGGCCCGTAAAAAAGTAGGATTCAAACCGCTGCACGACAAACGCGTCGCTTTTTACCATTGCGGCCCGACCGTCTACTGGACTCAGCACCTGGGCAACATGCGGGCGAATATGGCCGCTGACGTCATAGTGCGTACGCTCGAGTACCTAGGCTATAAAGTAAAAATGACACGCAACTATACCGACGTCGGTCACCTGACCAGCGACCAAGACGAAGGCGAGGACAAGCTGGACAAGGGGGCAAAACGCGAGCACGTCAGTCCGCAGGCCGTCGCTGACAAATATATCAGGCAATTTGACCGCGACCTGGAACTGCTGAATATTCGCCTGCCGGATTACCGTCCCCGGGCCAGTGAACAAATAAAAGAGATTCATGCCATGGTGACCGACCTGCTGAAAAAAGGTTACGCCTACGAAACCGACCTAGCCGTCTATTTCGACGTGACAAAGGCCAAAGACTACAACCGGCTGTCCCGGCAGAAGATGGACGCAAATATTACTGAAGCCGGAAAAGGAACGGTCCATGACCCGTCCAAGCGCCACCCGTCAGATTTCGCCCTGTGGTTTTTTAAAGCCGGCACGCATAAAAATGCGCTCCAGACCTGGCCCTCACCGTTTCATTCCGTTCTCGCCCAAAACGGCGAGGGGTTCCCCGGCTGGCATATCGAATGTTCGGTCATGTCCCAAAAATTCCTCGGTGATACGATTGATCTGCACATGGGTGGCGTCGAACACATCCCCGTGCATCACACCAATGAGATCGCCCAAAGCGAAGCGGCCACAGGGAAACCATTCGTTCGATATTGGCTGCATAATGAACATTTGATGGTTGAGGGCGGTAAAATGGCCAAATCCGATGGCACATCGTATACGCTGCAGGATATTATCGATAAGGGTTTCAAGCCCCTTGCCTTCCGGTATCTCTGCCTGGGCGCGCACTACCGGTCGAAAATCAATTTCACCTGGGAAGCCATGCGAGCGGCGCAAAACGCCTACGACAATCTATTAGTCATCGCTGCAAACCTCGGTCAGCCGAAAATCGGCTGCGCGGAATTCGAGCAGAAGTTCGCCGACGCGCTGTCTGACGATTTTAACGTGCCAAAAGGGCTAGCCATCGTCTGGAACCTCCTGAAATCTGACAATCCTCAAGCAGCCAAAAAAGCCTCCTTGCTCAAATTCGACGAGGTCCTGGGCCTGAAACTGGCTGATGCCAAACCGATAGTTATACCGGAAGAAATCAAGGCGCTTGTTACGGAACGGGAACAAGCCCGGAAAGAAAAAAACTGGGCCAAGTCTGACGAGCTACGAGAACAAATTTCCAAAACCGGATTTAAAGTTGACGACACGCCGGCAGGACCAGTGGTGAAAAAATAACCAACCTCTTCACATCTTGCGAGCGTACCCAGTGTTAGCCCCGTTGAATGACGGTGGAAGGCGCGCTCCGTTTATATTTATAAAAAAGGTCCGCCAACAGACGGACCCATGTGTTTGCTTCAAACGGACTGATCACGTTGCCTGCCCTCCGACCAAATTGGTGAAGTCGGGCGCTTTGATATGCGCCGTTTTTTTCAGCGCCTGCTCGACAAGTTCCTCCGCTCCCAAATCCGGTGGCAGAACGGCCGATCCGACACATTCCCGCAAATGGGCTATATCGCGCTCGACCTCCTTCCGCTGAGGATCATCCAATTGTTTACCGGCCCCAAGTAATCTGGCTTGCAATGTGGCTAGATGTAGGTTTAATTCCTGGACGGTCATTGTTACCTCCATACGATTTTCGTCTTTGTTTTCTGACCGTATCCTAACACCAACTGACGATATGTCAAACAAAAAAGATGCTCAAACAACCTGAGCCGTTTTTTCGGTACTTATTCCACCTCTTCCGTATACTGCCGTTTTTTCTTTTCGGAAGCACCGCCTTTGAACACCAACATAGCCACAACCGGTCCGACAATCCAGACTGATTGGGCTAATTCCGTAGTGAATACCTGCCGGGTCAGGGGCGCCAAAACGCTGTCTACGGCCTCTTTGGGGATATATGACAGAATAATGCTCACCAATAATCCAACATGCAGGATGCTAAATACGAACACCTGCCACCAGGGGCCGGCCTTGTCTGACGAGGCGATAGTCTTTATCAGCGCCGACCGGCTGATAATGAGGAACAAAACGATGAACAAAAACACGAAGGCGGATATCTGGAACACGAAAAACTGGCTGGTCACGTTATTGATGGAGTGCTGGAACGCCTCTGACTTTAAAAACGGGGTATGCTCGACAATGGCCAGCGACATGTAAATACTGACCAGAATAGTGATAATCCGGTCGCGCCCCAAAGACAATCCATATAGAAATGCGGCCACCACGAAAAAAAGGATGATGAACAGATCCCAGGTCGGTCTGGTCCAATCGATATTCTGCATAAAGTTTGATGATTGGGCCGCGGTGCTGGTCACCTCCGCTGCCCAGGCGATTGGAAACATATGCTTTTGTTGGTGTTTGTATTACGTACGTATATAGTATATCACAATTTCGCTAAAATATCAATGCATATAAAAAAGCCGAATTTCTCAATCCGGCTTATACGCACCCTTCGGTGCGTGGACAACGATGATCTGGCAGACGTCTGACGTGAGGAATGAATCCCGGTCGGTTTGGCAGAGCAGGGACTCGCCTTTCTTGATCAGGCCAACGACGAATTTACCGGCCCGACGGATTCCCATCAATGGGACGTGCCGAAGGCTGGCGACAAAATGCGCATCCGGCTGTTGCCCGTTGGCCAATATAGTGACGATACGTTCCACTTCCGCCTTATCCTTGCCGTCGACCGGCACGATGCCCATCTGTATGCCCCGTGTACTGCCACTGTTCAACGCGTACACCGCATGGTAATGGTGGATGCCGGCGGACGTCACGACGATTATGCCCTGTACTCCGGCTTCGGACAAACGGTCGGTAATGCATTCTTCGGGACATTCCACCGACGACAAATCCAGCGCCAAATCGTTCGATTCAGTCATGAATCCTCCGTAGTTGCAATAAAAAAGAGCCTAGCGTCAATGATACGCCTGCGTATTGCTACTGTCAATTCCGGGCTTACAAGCCTGTATTCTGCAATTCTTCCAGCAGCCTTTTCTGGTCGCGGGACAGGTGCGGCGGCGTCACAACGGTGACGGTGACCAAATGGTCACCGCGGCCGCGTGACCGCAAATGGGGTACGCCCTTATCCTTCAGCTTGAACACTTTGCCGGACTGCGTCCCGGACGGGATGTGCAGCATGACTTCCCCGTCGAGTGTCAGCACCGGCACTTTCGTGCCCAAAGCCGCCTGGGAAAAAGAAATGGATATTTCAGACTGGATATCGTCACCTTCACGTTTGAAATCCCGATCCGGTTTTACCCGCATGGTGATATACAGGTCGCCGGCGCCGGAGCCATGCGTGCCCGCCTCCCCTTTACCCGACAAACGGATGGTCTCACCGTCAGAAATACCGGCCGGAATCTGGACCTTGATCTGCTCGGTCGCTTTTGTGCGGCCGCTGCCGCCACACTCTTTGCATTTCTTCGTCGCTTTCTTGCCCTCACCCTGGCAAGTCGGGCACACGCCAACCGACTGGAAGGCGCCCAGGATGGTCTGCTGGACCTGCCGAACCTGGCCGCTGCCCCCGCAGGTCGGGCAGGTTTCTATTTTTGTCCCGGGTTCCGCACCGTTGCCGTGGCAGTGGGGACAGGTTGATAATTTATGCAGATCAACAACTTTATCCGCGCCAAATACCGACTCCCGAAAATCAATAGTCATGGTAGTCTGGATATCGCCGCCCTGCCTAGCCCGCTGGGCCCGTCGCGTCCGCCCGCCGCCGCCGAAACCGAACAGGTCGCCGAACATGTCGCCCAGATCGCCAAAATCAAAATTGACGTTCTGCCCCTGGAACCCGCCGCCGGCACCGCCAGCCCGCGCGAAATCTTCCCACGAAAAGCCGCCGGCACCGCCTCCAAATCCGCCCTGCCGCTGTGCCTGGTCGAACGTCTGACCGTACTGGTCGTATTGCTGCCGCTTTTGCGGATTGGATAACACCTGGTACGCTTCGTTGATCTCCTTGAATTTCGCCTCGTCGCCGCCGGACTTGTCCGGATGATGCTGGTGCGCCAGCGTCCGGTACGCCTTTTTGATTTCTTCGGCCGAAGCACCCTTAGCAATGCCTAATATATTGTAATAATCTTTAGCCATTATATTAATATTATAGTTTGCGGTGGAGGTGTTGCTGCCCGTATCGGTGTAGGTTGCGGTAACGTATAAGAGCCGCAGACCAAACCGTCAGACGATACGCCTGCCCGCCATCGGCTTCGCCTTAGGCGAAGGCAAGGCGGGAGCCGTGAAAACGCCAACTACAACGACACTTTTTCCGCCTCTACCTGGACTTTCTTGACCTTGAGGAATCTGAACCAGACCAGGACGGTGAATGCCAGATAACTCATGGACTTGGTCAGTTCGGCATAGACAAACGTAAATATTTTCAGCAGGAAAAACACGGACAGGGCCAATAAAGCGGGAATAAACTTCATGTACTTGCCCAGGTACGTATCTATATTACGCCGGACGATCTTATTTACTACCGATTGCATTTCCTCGTCGCCGGTCGCCTGGATCTTGAACGTGTCCAGAAACTGGTTGCGGGACTCGTCCAGCGCCGCCCGCTCCGCCTGGTCCAGCCCTTCGGCAATAGCCCGGTCCAGCTCCGGCTGGCCGGTGGACGGGACGAGTTTCATAGCGGCCGCATCCTCCATATTCAGGATAAAATGGTCGAGTGACAAGGTCGGCGAGAATTTATCATGGTAATACATTTCCAGAACATTTTCAACTGCCGTGGTGCCGTTGTTAATCAGACTCTCGGCAAACTTCGCCTGACTGTCGCTGTTCCCCGCTAAAAAACTGTAATAACACAGGGAAGCGGCCAATAAGAGTATGGTCATAGCCGTGGATAATCCGGCTGAAGCAGCCTGCTGGGGGGAAAATTTCAGCTGGTTCGCGCTGGCTACGGACATCTGTCGGTGCCAAAGCATCCAGGCGGGGATGACCATCGCGGCCGCCAAGAAACTCCAGAGAGTAACGGGGAACCATATAAGCAAGGAAAACCCGCTGACTGCCATAATGACCAATGCGACGGCAAACCACCTGACCATCACATTCACCAAGGCCATGGCCGTGAACATCAGACAGAACGCCAGCAAGGTACTGACAATGGCGATGATGCTTCCGGCGCCGGCACTGAAATCAAGCCCCTGCTGGAGCAGGTGGTGCCAGGCGTACCAGAATACATTGCTGCACGCGATAGTCAGCAGCCCCAACACGATAATCTTACCCATCGGCTGCGGCGGCACGAACGGCTCTGGTTTTTTTATTTCTTCAGGCTTATCGACACGCATAAAGTGACACTTGACAAATTACTTTATTTTGGTACACTCAACGGAGTTTTCTTACCCTAACAATGATTGATAGTGGAGGAATCATGGTTACCCGAGAATTTGTTCTGAAACAGATCGACGCTCAGGCCCGTTGGAGAACCCTCCCGGTCCTAGCCACCAGCACCTTTATGGGGCGTACGACCGCGTTAATCCTCGTGGAGCCCTCACCGTTCAACGTCTGGGTACCTCTCGAGGATATGGACGAAAATGATTTCGCCCCCCGCGAGACCCCCCGTGACCCTGCCGTCGAGCAGGAAATCATCCTGCGGTACCCGCGCCAGGTGGCATAAACGGTAGCAATGCCCTATAGCCAGCCGATCACCCTACGACCGTCTCTGAAACATGGGACGGTTTTTTATGCCGTCTTGAATCCTATTTCCTGGCCTGAGGGGGCCTGAGCCGCCTCAATCTTGCCGAACTTATCCTCGTACTTTTTGACATTGTCCTGAAGCGCAAGATAAATGCGTTTCATGTGGCCCGGGCTGGTGATCACCCGGCTAGTGACGATACCGACTTTTTGAAACGGATAGACGTTCATGAAGTCGATGGTAAACTCCTCTTTGGTATGCGATACGCCCATGGCGTTGGCGTAGACGCCCTTCATGGTGGCGTCATCCATCTTGATATTGATCTGTTGTTGTTGGTCTGGCATATTATTGTATTATTGCTTACTAAGGTTAACGTATATGGTAGCGTATTTTATCGATTTTGTACAGACGCTTGACGACCAGACAAACGGGAGTACACTGAAATACATATTGTAACCGCATGTACAGGAGGTACTATGGAACAGTATTGGGTCGCATTACCCAACTGGCTGAAATACATCGTCGTTTTCGTTGGCTTAGCTACATTGTTCATTATCTGGATTATCCGGTTTAGCCGCGCATTAAGCCGGACTGAAAAACCGGAATCCCAACCCTCACCCGACAATCGCTAAGGCTCCCTCTCATACCCTGGCCCGCTCACCCGGGTCTTTTTTTAATATATACTGCTGACGGATTGACAATCGACACTACCGGAGTTAGGCTGGTGAAAAGCAACAGCAACAGCCCAAAAACGCATGGAGGAAACAATGCAAGCGAATCAGCAAACGATCACGGACTGGTCATTGGGCGACCAAGCGATAATCATCACGACTGAACAGGGCTCTTTCACCTTTACAAAGATTGATCTCATCAGCGGCCAGGTCAGTCTCATGGCCAGCGACCAGGAACAAATCCTGGAATCCCACCCACACAGCACCACTATCTGGATCAAACCGTGTTTCCGTGACCAGATGCAGGCTGGCTTAGGACTACCGGAATACTGACCTACCAGCCAGTTCCGCTTACCCGTCTCCCTCCTTTGGACGGGTATTTTTTTATTTCACAGCTTTCTTTTTAAAAATCTCAAAGTACTTTTTTGCTTCATCCAGTATCGGATGATTCCAGCCGACCCCGATCGCCTGGAGTAATTCCGTATACTTCCACAAGTATTCTTCCGGTTTGTGCTGGTTAACCGTCGTCTTACCCTGGTCCAACTCCTCAGTGCATAATATCAGATGATGGATAAAATCAGCTGTTTTGATGGCTTTCGCCTCCGGGCTGGCTGTCGGCAGTCTCTGCTGGGCCTGGAGTTGGCGCTCCTTCCAGGGGATGTTCTGGCTGAACGTCACTTCACGCACCAGTCCTGATACGCGCGTGCCGAACAGCGTTTCTACATCTTCAATCGTCATGTCAGTATCCTCCACTGCATCGTGCAACAGTCCGGCGATAACCGTATCTTCATCAAATCCGTACCGCTCCAGTACCCCGGCCACGAAAAATGGGTGGGCGATAAACGGGGTATCGTTATCAGAATTATACCTCTGGTTACGGTGGGCATGCGCCGCCGATTTCATGGCCTGGTTGTACCTGTGTAAATCCATACGCATAGGCAAATTACCCTAATAATACCCTGTTTCCGGCCTCATTGTCGAGGTGCCCGGGTCACACTGGTTGACATACCCGTCATTTCCCTGTATCCTGTACACTCATCCGCTCTTTCCTTTTGCTCCAGCCGCACTTAAATCCCCCAGGCGGTACCGGAGCAAACCAGTGCGGTACCTCCGCACTTGGCCCGGTAGCTTGTTGCCTCAGGCTACCCACGACGTTCTCCATTTTTTTCCACAAGTACCCGGCCTGCTCTCTTCCGAGAGAGTAGGCCACTATTTTTATTTGACAGTGACGGGTGTACGTGATATATTTTTATGAAAAATTGTTATTTGATAAGGAGGTAGCAATGCATGCTCAGACTGACAACGAGCTAGTCACGTTCCGTGAACTGGTGTACTGGCCCAGCCTGTTCGAAATCTGGAACGGCGGATCTGTATTCCGCGTACTGGCGGCACTCGCGCGGTACCATGAGCCGCCGCCCGACCCCACCGAATCCCCGCCTGACGCGGCAGAACGCATTGCCCGCTATCGGATAGCCCCCCTGGATGAACCGTATGTCCGGATGCTGTTTGATGAACTGCCCCGTGTAGCCGTCTGGCATGTAAACCGCTCGCCCGATCCGTTGCAATATGTCTTGGTCCATAAGCGGGACGTAACCTTTGCCGGATTCCAGACGAACCGCATGGCTCCGGTCTGGCGGTGGCCGTACTGGTATTTCGCCTTTTACGTGTTCTGGGAGCCGATGTTCTGCGTCGAGAACGTCCGCCTCCACCATCCGGATGACATCTGGGAACGGTTGTTGCATATCCTCGAACACATGTTCCCGGATGAGATGCGGGATGCCCAGCAGCGCTGCTGGGCGTACCTGGCGCTCTACGAACGTCTGCTCGGCATCGAACATGACCGGGCCCAGAAATACGGCATCTACACCGGCAGGATCCTGAACTGCCCGTTTGAGGGCCTGCCGGGCAAGCTCCAGCGGCGCGAACTGTTCGACCAGGCCATCGCCTGGCTCAAGGACAAGATCCGCATCGAGATCGCTGTACTGAAGCAATCATGACGCTCCACACGAAGCTTCCTCCCCGGAGGGAGCTTTTTTAATACTTGACGGATACGCTGGCCGCGTGATAGAGTAGCTCGAACACCTTGCAACCCACTGCTCTTTACAGGAGGTAAAGATGAAAGTTCGCGTGAACCGGCTCAAGGCTCCTTCAGGCATGACCGGCAACCCGGTGCTCGTACTCGCCAACCACATCCATAAGGTGGTGACCGAGTGCACCCATCAACCGTTCGGAAGCGCCTGGACGCACCTGATCATTTCCAACGGGTCCGACGAGGACGTTGCCGCTCTGAAAGCCAAGGGCTACCCGATCGAAGTTATTAACTGACACAACTGGAGAAATCGATTGAAAATCAAGATTGATTCGCGGACACTGCCTGATGACCAAGGCATCCTGGCGCACAACCTGGCGGTCATCACCCAACGGCCGGTCGAGCAACAAGTGATGCACGAAGGCGAATACAGCCTGACCTTCGACATCATCGGTGGCGATAACGCTGACTACATGGCTATCTGCGCTTGTGGCTATCAGGCAATCAAAGTCTGAACATTTCTTCCCTTCCCGTCACCGACCGGTACCCCCGTACCGGTTTTTTTTATTCAGTCGATCTTGACCGTGGCCGTTTGGTACGGTACAATCAGATACTGTTTCCGCAAGCACACAGGAGGTTACTTATGTACATTACGAACTGGGATTTCGCCAAATATAACTATGGCGAAACCGTAACGGTCAACTGCATTGACGCGCCGCCGGCAGACGCTTACACCAACAAGCAGTCTGCCACCTATACGGTTGGGCAGTCGTATACTGCCCAGCGGATGAAACCGTTCGGCGACGGCTGGATCGTTGCCCTGCACAGTCACGGCGGGCTGCATGACGGCTTTGACTTCTCGCCGGAAGACTTCGCCCGGTATTTCAAAATCACCGCCAAGCACCCGGCAACAGTGGCCTAACCCGTCACAACATTCTCCGCAAATAGGACCCATCAGGGTCCTTTTATTTTCTCTTGACATGGCACTATTTTCATGATACGCTAAGCCGACTCTTCGCAGAGACTCTCAATACGGAGGCTTATAATGTCATCACTGAAAATCCGCGTGGACATGGACAGATGGCCGGCAGATTTAGGAAAGATCCAAAATCCGTTCATTCGCATCACCGGTATCCTGTCTAAAATAACCATCGGCGGCAACGTCGTCTACCCCCTCTCAGGCTGGGTGGACATGGTCATCGCTGACGGTACGCCGGACGACGTAAATCTCCTCAGATCCCGGGGCTTAGTCATAGAAATCATTTCCGATTAACCTCACACTAGGAAAGGGGCGTAGGATATGCCATTCGACCCCTCAAAGATCATCCGAGAATTCTGCGTCACCACCGGCGGGCTACGGGTAGTGCTTCGGACAATCACCTACATCAACACGTTCGACTTCTTCCTGGCTCTCTTCGAGGACGCAAAAAGGTTTTTCCCGAACCTGCAGCCCGAGAACGTCGAGATCGTGTACTATGACGGCGAACCCCATGCCAGGACCTTCGGCATCGAATTCAAGGCCGACAGCCCCGGCGACATTCCAGCCGAATTCAACCAGATTTCCGAACTGAAACTGGTGAAGTGATTTTCTCCTCTCCCTCTCAGGACCCTCCCGGGTCCTTTTTTTATACTCCGCAAACTGAACTTGCCGGGGAGTTATTTCTTCCGCCCCAGGTAATAGTCATCGATCGCCCGGACCAATTCTACCGGCTTTTCCTCAAACTGCCACTCATGTTTGCTCCGATTCTCGTCGTTCTCGACAATTAATGTGTAATGGTCTGACATGGCCAGGAAACAGTTTGGTGTGGCGATATGGAAATGCCAGCGAGTGCCCTGTTTCGTAAACTGTTTCGCCAGATCCAGGGCTTCATGCTTTTGCGGTTTGCGTTTGACCTTCCGCGGATTGGTCAATTGGTAGGCGTGCTTCTCCAGATCCTCGCGCAATTCCTTGGTGCTCGGGCAATAATACATTTCTTCCCGTTCTTCCAGGAGGATAATTTCCTCGCCCGTGTCGTTCACGTAGCATTCCGGCGACAGACAATGGTGGTGCCAGCTGGTGCCGGCGTTCATGACCCTCTCCCGCAGCTCGCTTTCACTGATCTTCTTCCCGTGTTTTTTGATCATATTGTTAGATTATTTTTTTCTGCTTTCACTCCTTTGCTAGCTACCTAGTGTACTCCAAAAACGCCCTTTTGGCAAGCTTTGGTCGGCGCCCGCCCGTGACACATGCCCCCGTCTAAAAGGACCCGCCCGGGTCTTTTTTTTCTAACGTTTTGCTTGACTTTAGGACTATCCGTACTATGATAGATTAACTTGGTTGAACATTCACATTGGAGGATATCCATGACTACTGCAGCCAATTGGGTACAGCTTACCCATTTATGCCAGGGCGGGTTCGGCATCGTCGACATGCCTCCCCACGTCGAGCAGGCCATCCGGTATGCGTACTATTATGCACCGCCGCAGATCGACCTGGGCCCCCTGCCCACCCTATCCGCCTACCTGCACAAACGCCATTTCACTGACAGTGAAATCACCCGCCTCAGCCGCTTCGCGAACTTTTTCAAACCGCAACTGTACTACTCGCTTGGCGTCGGCGATATCAACGTCAACATGATCCGCCTCTTTACGCCGTCATTCTCCCTGGACGATGTCAATCTGCGGAATAACCCGCTGCTGGATTACCATCCCACCGGCCGGGCACGCGCCTTCACCGCATTCCAGTTCCTCTACCACGAAAAAACGGCCGTCCTCGCACACGCGCCCCGCGTCATCTGGGAACGTCTGCGCCAGCTGCAGTTCGATCCGGTCCCAAATGGCCCGGCGCATGACCTGGCCCTGCTCATCCAGCTGGTCGGCATCCGGCACAACATCGAAAACCGGGACGAGTGCTACATGAACAACATCGTTCATCGGCCGCAGCTGACTGACGCTGAGCTCGACGAACGCGTAAAGGTATTCCCCCTAGCAATCCAGTGCCTGATCGATCAGGCCACCAAACAGCTCGAAGAGGCGCAAGCTTCAAGCACATGAGGCATACCGCTTCGTACCAGACCCAACCTCCGTTGGGTCCCTTTTTTCATTTTCAATAAAAAGTCGTTTCAACTGCGTCCGTCTTCGTCTTTCTCCGGGTCAATATCCCTGCTGAACGGTGAGTCATTGCTGTCCTGCTTTTTCGGGTCCTTCCCCAGCATCCCCATGCCGTTCCCCAGGCCGATCATCAGGCTGACGATCATTCTTTTTAACATGTTCGGTTTTTTCGTTTGTTCTGCCATAGTAGTGATTCTTCCTTGTCGTTTCGACCGCTCCCACCCCTTACTCTTCTTACTGTCATTGCGAGCGGAGCGAAGCAATCTGGCCCAACGGGCCATCCCGAGTCTTGACGAGGGATCCCATAGTAATGAACAAGGGACCCTTCGGCGGAGTTTACACTGAGTTTACCGAAATGCTCAGGGCGGTGCTACGCACCGGATTGCCACGTCGCCTTCGGCTCCTCGCAATGACTATTTAAAGGTTAGTAATCCCCAACACCTCACCCAATACCCTCAACCTTTATCATTCCGGGCTTGACCCGGAATCTCAATGAGATCCTTAATCAAGTTCAGGATGACTAAAGTAAGCTAATTCCCAACACTTCAGCCAGTGTCGGATGAGAAAAATACGCCAGCACGTCAAACTCCGGGTCGCTAAGTTCAATCATCTCCATATCCGGCCTGGTGATCAATTTATACCCCGGCTCATCCAGGTGGGCCGCCTTGAACGCCTGGTAATCCGCCAAGGTGAAATCCGCATCCCCCTGCTCGGGACGCGTGGGGTCGGGTTTCCGTACCTTCACGATCCGCAATGGCCCGGCCACCGTCTCTATCGCCTCATGCAACAGGTACACCTTGCCCATCTCGGTATTCTTCACCTCTGACCCCAGGCTCTGCGCCTCTGTGTCCAACAGCTGGTATTCCTGGTCAGAGTGCGTAAAAATGCAGGAATAATTCACCACCGCGTTCGTATCAGTCGTATGCTTGTTTTTCAGCTCCGTCCCCCGCTGGACGATGTTCTGAATGAGTTGTTCGAAAAGATGATTGGTCATACTATTTATTTCACCTCCGGACTGAAGATGACCTGGTAATCAGGGCAACGTGTCGCTTCAATAGTTTCGGATGCTCTTCCATACCCTCATTCTACCAATTAAAAATTGTGAGAAATTTAATTATTGCACTTTATCCCTCAACAACTTCAGCTATCTGCTCAATAATGTTCGCCATATCAACCTCATTTGTATCAAGTGAAACCTTATCTGCTAACATCGGACTTATACGAACAAGGTCTGCATGAGTCATATTCAGAAGTATTGGTAGAATCACCTTCGTGCCACCTCTTTCTTTTTGCATCAAAGCACCTAATTCCTTCTGTGGCCACTCTTTTTTAAAAAAGTTTGGTGACAAAACAACAACTCCATAACGTGATTTACCTAATCCATCCTCAATTCGGCGGGACAAATTATCACCAATTTTAATTTGGAATTCATCGTACCATATTGCAAGGCCTCTATTTTGCAAGCTTGTTGCAATTTTCCGTACATATTCCTTATCTTCCGTTGCGTGTGCAATAAACACATTATAGGTCGTTGATTCAATCTCGTTTTCAAGGGGAATATTCTTTGAAGTAAGTGCTTCTCCAAGGGGTATTACATTGAAATCACTTTCATCATATGTAACCGGCTCATTAAGGTTTCTTCCAGCGTAAGACAGGGTTTCTGGGTTAGGAATATGCCTTTTCTCATTCACTGGGAAATCAAACAAGGCATAAACATTATTCGGACTTTTTGCGTTACGAATGAGTTTAACAGTGTGAACACTGTTTACGTTCTTCCCTGACTTAAACACCTCAAATTCCTTTTGACTAACCGGTACAAATTGGTCAATCGGATAACCTAATAATTCACGAGTTTCAGTGTCTGGTATCCAATGGTGAGTATTGTTAAACACAATGAACTTCTTACCGTTATATTCAATCAATTTTGCTTTTTTCCAATACAGGTTATTCTTCAGGCTACTAATAATCATCTCATACGTTTCTTCCTGATAGCGAAATTGCCTCCGTAAATCCGTACGTTTGCCTTCTTCAATATGAGCTTCAATCACAGGTAACCCCAACTCAACTAATATTTCATGCGTGTCTTTAGTTTTATTCACACTATTCATTCTCTGAAATAACCGAAAATGGTCGGTGATTTCTATATATGCAGAAAAACCTTGTCCTTCCCCGTTATCCTGATATCTTATTTCAAAGTATAGTCCGTAATTATCGTTCAAAGCGCCGACGCCTTGTACGCTATCATTCGCGAATATCTGAAAGTTAATACCCTGAGAATCCTGATAGTTTGTTAACAATTTCATGTCCATAGTGTTTTTAATTAAGGGAGCCTTTTCGGCTCCCTTAATAAATTATTTCTTCACCTCTTCATACTTCGCATCAACAGGCCCTTTATCATTTCCGCCCGAGGCGGATCCGCCTTTGGCGGACTTCTCTTTTTCGGCACCTTGCTGCGCCGAACCTTCCGGAGGTTTCTGATCCTTATACATGGCCTGACCGATCTTCTGGATGGTGGTGGACAGTTCCTCGGTCGCCTTTTTGATGGCCGCTGAATCATCGCCGTCCTTCACCTTTTTGAGCGCTTCGATCTTTTCTTCAACCTCTTTCTTCACTTTGGCATCAAGCTTGTCGCCGGCGTCCTTGACCGCTTTTTCCGCGGTGTAGGACAGGGTCTCAGCCTGGTTGCGGATGTCGATCAACTCCTTCTTTTTCTTGTCCTCATCAGCGTGCTTGGCCGCGTCCTGTTTCATTTTCTCTACTTCGTCTTTTGATAATCCGGATGAAGCGGTAATGGTGATGGACTGCTCTTTGCCAGTCGCTTTTTCTTTGGCTTTGACGTTCAGGATGCCGTTAGCATCAATGTCGAAGGTAACCTCTACCTGAGGTACGCCGCGCGGTGACGGCGGGATGCCGGACAGGATGAACCTGCCGAGCGTCTTGTTGTCGCCAGCCATCGGCCGCTCGCCCTGCAGGACGTGGATTTCTACCGAAGTCTGGTTATCAGCGGCTGTAGAGAACACCTGCGACTTGGAAGTCGGGATGGTGGTGTTGCGTTCGATCAATGGAGTCGAGACGCTGCCTAACGTTTCAATGCCCAGAGTCAACGGAGTCACGTCGAGCAGTAAGACGTCTTTCACTTCACCCTGTAGTACGCCGCCCTGCACACCGGCGCCGATAGCCACCACTTCGTCAGGATTGACGGAGATGTTCGGTTTCTTGCCGAAGAACTTTTCGACAGTCTCCAATACTTTCGGCATGCGGGTCATACCGCCGACCATAACGACTTCATCTATGTCAGAGGTTTTCACTTTGGCATCTTCAAGAGCTTTCTTAACGGGTTCGATTGTTTTTTCGATCAAATCACCGACCAAATCCTCAAGCTTGGCGCGGGTCAGTTTCAGGTTCATGTGTTTCGGACCGGATGAATCCGTGGTGATGAACGGCAGGTTGATTTCCGTTTCCATGGCCGTGGACAGTTCAATCTTGGCCTTTTCACCGGACTCTTTCAAACGCTGTAATGCCATCACGTCCTTGGACAAATCAATGCCCTGGTCTTTCTTGAATTCGTCGACTAACCAGTCAATGATGCGCTTGTCGAAATCGTCTCCGCCGAGATGGGTGTCGCCGTTGGTGGATTTCACTTCTACAGTATCAGAAGCGACGTCTAAGATGGAAATATCAAACGTACCGCCGCCAAGGTCATACACGGCGATCTGTTGGTCTTTCTTTTTCTCAAAACCGTAGGCTAACGCAGCCGCAGTAGGTTCATTAATGATGCGGCGCACCTTCAGGCCGGCTATTTCACCGGCATCCTTGGTCGCTTGGCGCTGCGAGTCGTCGAAATACGCCGGCACGGTAATGACCGCTTCCTCCACCTTTTCGCCCAGGCGGGATTCGGCGTCAGCCTTCATTTTCTGCAAAATCATGGCCGAGATTTCCTGCGGCGAATAATCCTTGCCGGACATGGTCACTTTCACGCCGTTGCCGGACGCCACGATCTTGTACGGCATGGTATCCATGTCGCGCTTCACTTCCGGATCGTCCGAATGCCGGCCAATCAGCCGCTTCACTGAGAAAATGGTGTTCTCCGGATTGGTGACCGACTGCCGTTTGGCGATCTGTCCGACCAGGCGTTCGCCCGTCTTGGACATGGCCACGACGGACGGCGTGGTCCGGTTGCCTTCCTTGTTCTCCAGCACTTTGGGTTCGCCACCCTCGATGATGGCCATGCAGGAGTTGGTTGTACCGAGGTCTATTCCGAGAATCTTTGACATACGTTTTATTCCTTTCGAAATTATTAGTATTAAGTTAAAGGTTTAAAGAAAAAAGTTTGGTTAAAGGTTGAAAGTCATAAGATTACTTACAACTTATAACATCCTTCCATACTTTCTTCATTAAACTTTCAACTGAAAACTTAATGATTAATAATGTGTCATCCTGAACTTGATTCAGGATCTCAGTGTAATTGAGATTCCGGGTCAAGTCCGGAATGACAAAAGTGGGGTGGTTATTCTATGCTTTTGAGGAAGTTATCCGTCTTCTCCATCTGTTCATGCAGTTCCAACACTTCTTCTGACCGCACGGCCGGCGCATCCTGGTACTGCAAGACTTCTTCCTGCTCCAGGTCCGTAAGCGTACTGGCCACCTTCACCCCAAACGACCCGAGGGCGATCAGCGACAGGGCGGCGGACTGGCACACCGAACATTTGATGTACATGAGCGAGGCGCCTTCTTCCTCCTGGATCACTTCCAATTTGCCGAAATCGTACAGGCTGCCGCAGACCGGGCATTTGGCCTCGATCTTGATGCGCTCCGGCTTGCCGAATTTTCCTGGGAAACTAGGGACTGAGTTCATATATTTTGTAAAGTTGTTGTTTATGTAGACGAAGCGAGGGGGTAATCTTGAAGGAAATATGTTGAAGGTTTAATGAAAGATGTTTAGTAATTAGTTGAAAGTTTTAAGTCCACCTTATAACTTACAACTTTCTTCCTTCAACTTTCAACCTACAACTTGCATGATTATCGACTCACTTCGGCTAGCCAAGGAAGACCCCTGGCTAAGCCTATATAAACTTACTTTTTGCCTTTTTTCACCGCCACCTTAATGGTCTTCGGCTTCACCTCTTCGGCTTTCGGGATGACGACTTTCAGCATCCCGTTCTCGAACGAGGCATTGGCCTTGTCCGACTTCACGTGGGTCGGCAGGGCTACAGCGCGGTAGAAGCTGCCATAGCGCACTTCTTTGCGGTAATAGTTCTGCTCGTCCACTTCACTCTTGTGCTCCGACTTGCCCTCGATCTTGAGGACGTCGTTCTCCACCGAGACGCTGACCTTGTCCGGGTCCACGCCGGCGAGCGGGGTTTCCACGATGACGTTGTCCTTGTCCTGGTACACGTCCACCGCAGGGGTGAAATTGGCCATCTGGGCCAGTTGTGACCCGGGCATGTCCTCCATGAACTTGTCCGTGTCAAACGGATCCCACATCGGCCGCCATCTGATGATTGCCATATACTTGTCTCCTTGCTTAATTATTAATATCGTCCGTGTCATTCCGGACTTGATCCGGAATCCCTGGGTAGAGATCCTGAATCAAGTTCAGGATGACAAACGTTGTTAATGGAAATGGGGTCCCTCGGCAAGCCTCGGGATGGCAGCTACGCTGCCACCTTCACCTTCGCGTGCTCCAGTACTTTATCATACAGTTTGTAGCCCCCTTTTATTTCAGCAATAATTATACCGCTCTCCTTGCCTTCCGCTTTTTCCTTGGCGACCGCCTCATGCAGTTCAGGATCGAATTTTTCCCCTATGGTCTGTATTTCCTCAATCCCAATGTTTTTCAGCAACCCTTTAAACTGGTTTTTGATGTGCTCAATGCCTTTCAGCCACTCGTCGTTGGTGCGGTGCTCGTCCGGGATATGCTGCCAGGCCAGTTTGAAATTGTCGTAAATCGGCAGCATCTCCAGAATGAGCGAGGCGTTGGCGAACTGCACCATCTGCTGTTCGTGTTTCTCGTGATCTTTTTTCAAATTGATATAATCCGCCTTAGCACGCTTCCAACCGTTTAGGTATTCGTCCGCCTTCTTTTTCAGCAGTTCCAGTTCGTCAGTTGTTTTTTTATCGGCCGTGATAGCGTCAGTCTTCCTGTTTTCGTCCTTATGTTCGTCAGTCATATTATGCTGTTCCTGTTTTTTTACTGATTATGTTGTTTACGTACTTAACCAAAGCGACATTATTCTCGTAGTCCATGCGCATCGGGCCGAGGATGCCGAATAGTCCCTCGCCGTCTCCATTCTTATACCGGCTGATGATGGTGCTGCACTCTACGCCGAACGGGTTATCCTTGCCGACCAGCACCTGCGTACCCTGAAAATCCTCGTCAAACAATTTTTTTATGACCTCATCCAGGTGATCCACTACTTCTGAAATGTGCCTGACCAGGTCCACTTTTTCGAATTCCGGATGTTTGAACAGCTGGGACAGTCCGGTGTAATAGAAATTGTCCTGTGAAAAGCCGACAAACACCGCGTCGCGGGACAGGTCCGCCAGATTCTTGGCCACGTTTTTTACCGCGCCTTCGTAGGTCAGGCCATGCTCTTTCAGCGCTTTATCCAGCACGCCCTGCTGCTGGAGCGTCAGGCTGACATCCTTCATGTAATTGTCTATGTAGAATCTCCAGCCCTTTTCCGTGGGGATGCGTCCGGCCGAGGTATGCGGCTGGTAAATGAAACCTTCCTTTTCCAGGTCCACCATTTCATTGCGGATAGTGGCCGGGGAGACCTCAAAATGGTACTTATCCACAATGGCCTTGGATCCTACAGAATCCGCGGTTTGGACGTGTTCTTTGATTATGGCGCTAAGTAAAGCGCTTTTTCGTTGCTCCAATTTCATACAAAGGTATTATAAATCAATTAGCACTCTCAGGTCAAGAGTGCTAATTTTTTAATTCGATCAAAGTTATCCCCTATTCGAAGCTTGCCACCACCTCTTTAAAGGTTAAAATATTCTCTCCTTTTTCTTTGTAATCACCAACCATTCGTTTAGTATTTTCAACATCCTGCAAAGCAATATTTTTTACTTCTTCCAATCTTGAGTGGTCAAAACCGATTGACGGATATTTGCCTGTTTCAATTGCATATGTCCCCAGTGCGTTTATATACTTATCATTCTTAACCAATACGCGATACACCAAGCCTGCGTAGTCACCATATAATCCCAATTCATAAAATTCTATCAATATCACCCCATTAACCTCGTTTTTTTCAATATCTAATATTTCATTAAAATGCTCATCAAGCTGTGATCGAATTGAATCCAACGATGCTGTGAAATCAATGACTTTGCTGTAAAACGTATTGCTATATGCTGCTTCATAAATTCCGTAATAATCCTTCTTTTGAGTCAATGAAATCGATCCATTGCCAATAGGTATTACAATATATTCCCATAGTGTTGGAGAAGTGTTGGGATCAGCATTCAAACCTGGATTTGGTTTGCCAATCTTTAAGCCATTTGGATACTGAAACTTGATCCCAAGCATTTCATTCGTATACGTCTGCCAGTCGGAGGTGTCGGGGAGAAAAGTAAATGTTTTTAGCATCCCGTTTCCAAACATTCCGTTAGTCCCGCCATTACTGGTAAACACATAAAGACGCGTACCATTACGGACAGCAACATAATCAATAGAAAACTCACTCGTATTCACTCGAATTGCCTTTTGGCCCGAGACGGTCGTTTGTGATGTATCAATAACGGTGGTTGGATCAAAACCGGCTTGCCAAGCTTCCAAGCTCTGGTCTGTGGTGCTCGCCTGGATAGATTCCCGGCCTTCTCCCTTCGATAATGTTGTTGTAAAAACAACAGTCGTCGAATTACTCCGATGTGTGTCAATCTGCCAGGAAGAAGGATGGTTGATAAAAAAGCCGAGTTTGTTATCTGTATATGTCAGCCAGTCGGAGGTGTCCACAACAGAATTGACGGTGAATGACCTACAAGCGCTAAAAAATGTATCACGGTATTTCGGCCAATTCGCTAACTCACTGAAAAAATACAACTCATACACGATCTTGTCTGATTGCACAAAGCAGTGGGCATGCGTAAATAGTCCTTTCATTTCGCCAATGATAATCTGTCGCTGGGGATCAGAATAATCAGACTGTTCATCATTAATGTCCTCATGCCCCTGGATAAGCTCCTGCATATGTTCAGGTATCCAGTCGGTAAATGATCCTGCATTATTATAAAAAGTTGACGTAAAATACGCCGTGCCAGGCGAATCATTTGGATCATATGCCGTCAGCAATCCCTGGCGCTCTGCGTTATTGTCTGGCGATTTTTCAACAATCCAGTCAGTCGGCAGAACAAAGGAAAAGTCACGATACGCTGAAGAGTATGTATACGTTTGCTCATCCTCCACCGCTCTATTCACATTATTCACCACCGTATTCGTGGCATTAGCGTTTGCCGAATTGGCATTATTCGAATCACCACAGCAAATCCGGTTCCGCTGCGTTTCGCTGCGCACATGATAAAACCACGCCGCTCCGACCATAAGAGCCGCCACCAGCGTGATAACGATAATGACGGCAATATGTATAAACCCCCTGGATTTCATATGGCTATTATTCTAATGGGTTAGCCGTGATCTCCACGCCGTCCGACGTGACGCTGTTTACGGTAATGGAAAAATTCGGCGCTGTCTTGGTCGAACCCTCGGTAAACGTCACCGTTCCGTAATCACAACGCTCATCGTAATAGTGGTCAAATGTCCCATCTGATATGCACTGCTCCTGCTCCCTGTTCCGACAAATGACGTTGCTGTAACCGCTGGCCAGATCTATCTTCTCGTACGCGCCGACCGGCTGGGCGGCGGTAAACAGCGTCCCATCACAATAATAATGGGCGCGGTACAATACGGTGGCACGACCTAAGAGATCGCTGCCCAAGTCGTCGGCGTAGGTGGAAGGATTCGGATAATACCCGGTAGCACCAGGATTGCTGTCCACCCAGCGCGTATCGCCACCTTGGGAATAAGATAATTGCAAATCCGCTGTTTTACCGGACACGCTAAAGCTTTTCAGAGTGATAATCGCCTCAGCGTCGGTAAACACGAAGGCGTCACCGACCGAATGGAGCGTAATCGTGATAAAACCGGCCGCGTTAACTTCTGCGGGCGTCTGTACCATGATGTTGGTGGACGCATTGGAAACGACCGCTGTCGTATTCACTGAAACAGCCGTATTGGTACGTGAACTGTTGATGTTCGCATTCGCATTGGCCATGGTATGTCCGTTACTGACCACATCCGTATTGACATCGGATGCGGCATTTACTGAGGTGCCTGTTGTATTTGCATTTTTTATAGTCACCTCTTGGGGAGCGATCAGGTCGCTAACGGAATTGGAAAACTCGTGACCATGTTGGGAAAAATATACCACTGCGCCAACCGTGCCAATAACAAAAATTGCGACGAGAATTACCAGTGCCAATGGCAACGCTCCTCTTTGGGTGTACATAATACAATTGATTAATAATTACGTCGCTGTGTACCGGGTAGTTCCCCGCGCTTTATTCTCCCCCGCACCCGCAGTTACCACCGCAAGGACAGTCTGGTCCGCCTTGGGAAAAAATATGCATAAAAAAGTTATGGATGATTAATTAATGATTACAGGATACATCATATTTACAATGTACACAAGAAACTTTTATATAATTCAGTTACTTCCCAAAACTTCTTTTTGAAATGTATTGATTCCGAATATATTCTCAAACTCCGCTGTAGTTTTGATTAATTTGCCGTGAGGAAAAACATTTTTCAAAAGGGGCTTGTTTTCTATGCGGGCAGCCATTTCGCCGGTCGGGAGCCAATTTATTCCTGCTTTATCAAATACCTTCTTCAGTTGGTAGCACTCTTGCTTCAAAACCAATAATTTCAGCTTTTCAAAATCCATTTTATGGATTATCTTATAGATATCCGCGGCTTTTACGGCTAATTCATCTGTCAGCATGCTTATTTGATTTATATCCAGAAGTTTTCCGTCGGCATATACGGCAAATTTTTTCATGCCTTGCACGGGACTTCGTCCTTTGGAAATTGTATGGCATCCGACGAATGATATGGCCCAATCTACGCCTTCATAGGCCGAATAAATAGTTATATTATTTATACTGGATAAATAAATTTCTGGCCATAATTCCCGAGGTTGGAGATTTGGGAAACTCCGGATTAACAAGGTTTGATTTGACGGCAATGCGTACGGGCCATAAGCGTCCCAGCCAAAGTCAGTCACTAGATCATTGTATATCCCGTGGACAAATGACCCGATGGCAGTTATACACTGTCCAATTATTCGGGCGCTTTGCGTATCAGCCTTGCTCCATTCAATTTGCTTCACGAGATAAGCGATTTCGGAATTGTCATGCAGCGGGTTTGACGTCAGGGCAAATGGATCATCGGGGCAACTTTCCGTCAGTAGGCGGGCGAAAAAATTCGATACTAATTCATAATTCTGCTTATTTACTACGGGATTCGCATAATACGCAGTGATTGTTTTTATCAGTATTGCTCGCATGTTGGATGGCGGCGGCAAGATTTCCCTTATTTCATTAAAATTCTTTGTTGCTAAATTTAATTTTTTAATAACTTTTGCAATATTGGACATCCATACGTCATACCACAACGGATAAAAATGATAAAAATCAAGCGGCTGAAATCCTTCCAGCACCTGCCCTTTGAATAAACTAGCGGCCGATTTTGAAAATTCTTTAATCCAGGTCATAGATTTTCCCGTTTTTACCGTCAACGCGTATGCGCCTGCCATCTTTTAGTGCCTTGGTGGCTGTTTTTGTATTAACCACACAGGGAATACCCATTTCACGGCTCAGGATGGCGGGATGAGAGGTAATGCCGCCGATATCAGTGACAATGGCCGAAGCCTTCACCATCGCCGTTACCATGGTGGGATCAGTTATGGTGGTGACTAAAATATCGCCATCTTTGAATGATGACGGATCGTCGCCAGAATGAAATAAACGGACTACGCCCACTATATTTCCTGGACTGGCGCCTATACCGGTAAGTAATACTTTTTTCACAGATCCGCAGTTAATAGTTACTTCTCATAGGGAAAACGAACCCACCCGTCCACCCGCCGGGCGTAGAAATTCGGAAAACAGTGGCTAGTCGGCTTCCAATAAAGGACGGCGGTGAAAGTGTTTTTCACATTTGGCATTTTCTGCAGCCGCTTCCTTACTTCCGACATGGTCGTGCCCGAATCCACCAGGTCATCAACCAAGAGAACGGAACCTTTCAGCGGCACAGCCGAGGAAAACTGGCCGACAGTGAGCTGGCCGCGCTTTTTGCCTTTGTAACTCTGGACGGCCACGACGGCCAACGGCTTATTCAGCACATGCGACAACTGGCAGCCCAGCACCAGCCCACCGCGGCTGATGGCCACGATTACGTCGATATGCTGGGTAATAGTTTTAGCCAGCCGTTTAACGTCGCGGTGGTAGGCCGGCCAAGTAACATTTACTTTTTTCATTTGGAATAAGAAAAAGTTTTCACTACACCGTCGAACTGGGCAAGTAACGTGTTGGTTTCTGCATCAGCGGTTTTGTTCACCAGTTTCGCGTAGGCCGTATCGACCGTCGTCACATCCTGCGGAACCAGCACCGCGCCTTCAGTATCAGTCGGTGAGTTGGGCAACTGCACGTTGTTTGAATCCGGTAGGAATACCGACAGGACGCCGACCGGATAAACGGGGTTATCGGTCTGGAAAGCGAACACTTTAACGAAATAGATCGTGCCTCCGCCGCCCAAGGCGTCCAAACGAGTCAGATATTCTACAGTCCACTTACCGTTGATCTGCTTTGTTGTGCAATCGCGGATATCCTGGCCGTATGACCATTGGTACGTCGGCCCTTGGTCGCAATATGTCTGCAGTCCATGGTCCTGGTCGTATGCCGACAATTGTTCACCCTGCCACCCCTCTCGGCCCGGGGCGAAATCAATGGTGTTGTAAAACAGGCTGAACCGGGAATTGAACGACGTCATAGAGGATCCATAAAAGTTTACGATATGCGACCCGCCTTCGCCAGAAGAGTACCAGCGCGACGACACCACCGGCCACCAGGCAGAAGGGTAATCAAATGATACGTTCACATCATCATTTCGATAGTTGAGGGTGGTTGTCCGCTCTTTGACCAGCGCTTCGCCGGTAAATGTGAATGTCGAAACGATAGCCTGCTGTATGCTGTCGTCCATAATGGTTACGGGCCAACTGAATTCGATGAAATAATTGCCATACGGGATGGACACAACCGTATCCTGCCCGTATAACACGTACTTTGTCCCCTTTTTCACGGTAATACCCCTCACATACATTTTTGAACTCGATTGCAGGTCTTCCGAAGTGGCGAAGGCAACCGTTAACTGACTTTCCAGTTTATCGCTATAACCGATCGATGTCGGGTTGAGCTCAACTGTCGCATGGGTATTATCATTTAGCGTAACGGCCCAATCTTGCGGATAATTAAAAGCGTAACCAAACTCACTATTAGTATAGTGCTGCCAGTTTTCAACATCTACCTGGTTAACTGCATTACTATTACTGACGCTACCCGTGTTTTTAATCGTGTTCACCATAGCATTCGTATTCAACGAAGAGTTAACAGTACTATTGGTATTGGTGGCCGCATTGCTTACGACGATGGTTTTCGAACTCGGGGTGATGAATTCCTTGTATAATCCTCCGTCATTGATAAAGAGAAAATATACCATTACCGAACAGGCCAGCACCATTAGTACAAACACGACAGTCCACGCGAAAATGCGCTGCTTCAGGACCAGCGTGTCGTCATTTGGCTTTTTCGGTTTGGCTGCCATCGTTTACTGCACGGTAAACGTTTTTTCAATAGTCTGTATCGGAGTCGCCTTGCTCACGATATCGGCGTTCTTCGTTTCGCTCCAGTTGGCGCATAAACCGCCGACCGTGTCCTCGACGTCAGTACAATCGTAGATTGAAAATACCACCCGATAGTCCCCGGTTCTGCTAAACTTCGCGGTGTAGTCAAATACGCCGTTGTCATATCCTGAAGCGATGGGCACTTCCTGGGCAAAACCGGCTGTCACCGGATCCGCAAACCTCATGTCAGTGGAATACCACGCTTCGCCGTCAATAAAGACCTGCCACAACAGGAGGATATGCAGCGTATTGGCATCTGCGTTTGCCACGTGGCACCGCCCCAGCCCCACGGGTAATCCGCTGGAATCAGGCAAGGCGCCCGTACCATCCCCTGCGGTAAACGTGCCGGACGGCAGGGTACAGTCCAGCGTAAAATGTTCATGGGCAGAATTGGAATTCTGGTCGACGGCTGGGACCGCATCGGCTTCCCCGCGGATACACACGGTTTCACAGTCCGCCGCAGAAACAAAAGGCGGCTGGGTGCAGACCGCGCCGCCGGAAAACTCCTGGCATTTTTTTGTCTGAGGGTCGAAATACGCGCCGCCGTTGCTGTACTCAGCACACCCGCCGCCGACATCCCATGTCTGGCAGCGCGGGTCATCCAGTCCTTTGGCGACTACTGATCCATTTTCGGACGGGGTTTTCAGAAAAATAAAATATACGGCAATAACCAAGCCGACCACGATAATCCCACCCAGGCCTAGCCAGAGCTGAAGTCGGGCGCGTTGTACCATTTTTTGCGGTGAAGCAGTGTCCATGGGTTATAAGCCTTCCTGCTTAGTAGTATAGTACATTTTGGCACACACCGTCATATGCGAATTATTTTACCGGTTCTGTCGGCGTAGTTAACGGGTGCCCGTTCTGCCCGTTGCCGTTCGCCTGGGGCGGTGCCTTACTGAACAGCGTCTGGCCGATTTTAATGCCGAAATGCGACAGGAAAAGGAGGCCGATGACGACTTTCAGGAAATCCACGGAGCGGAAAATCAGGCTGAAGGCCACGCCGCTTTCCGGCGAAAAACCGATCAGCGAAAAAATCAGCGCCTCCCCCGTTTCCGTGCTGCCGAACGATCCAGGGATGGGCAGGAGGAACGTCACCACGGTCAACGTCGAAACTAAAATAACGTCCAGGAACGTTGCTGGCAGTCCGAGAAAAAGCATAATCGACCACATAGCCGACAGGGTTACGATACCACCGAGTACGGACAAACCCAGACCGCGGTAGAGCGTACGCCGGTCATGCCGGAAAAATTTAATGACAATCAGTTCAAACGCTCCGATTTTGTCCATCACTTTCGCGACGAATGAAAGCTTATGGAGCTGGAAAAACCTGATGATGCTGCCAAAAAAATCCCGGGCGCGCAATGTCCGGTAATAAAAAAATGCAATTAAAAAAATGAAAAGCAGGCTGATGAACAACAGGCCGGCGATCAATTTCCATGACAGGCTGAATTTTATCAGCACGTAAAAAATGGAAAAAAGCAGAAACGGCAGGGCATAACTGAAATCCATCAATTTGTCGATAATCACCGAGGCCAGCCCGTCGGACAAGGGCACACCGGCATCTTTTTTCAGAACCATAGCCCGGATCGCCTCGCCGCCCACGTTCGGGGAGGGCGTGATGTAGTCGACGGAAAACCCGACGATCTTGGCCGGTAAAATTTGGGATAATTTGACCGGCTGCCCCAGGCTGCGTAAAATCAGGTACCAACGGTATTGGGTGATAAAAAACGCCAGTGCGTATAGAAAAAGTATGACAAACCACTTGGCAAAAGAAAAATCCACGATAGTCTGCCAAATGCTCGGCAGGCCGACCTTGAGTATGACCCCGACAAACAGGGTAATACCGACGACCGCCGAAGTAATAAAAAATATGATTTTTTTCATGGAAATTCCCGGGTTTGCGCCTAACAAAAAATGGACGCTAATCCATTATAGTATACTCAAAACGCACTATTTTTTCAATTATTGGGCCAGACCACAATCATGGCGCTGCGGCCGTTATCCACGTCCCCGTTGTTCCAATCATGGATGGCGTTCATGATGACCTCAGGCGAATATTGGTATCCCTCGCCTTTACGCGTTCCCGGATCATTGGTAATGATCATATCATCGGTCCAGCCCCGGATGACGATCATGTGGTAGAGCGGCCCGGGTTGCTTGAAATTTGGGTTGCCGAGTTTGCGGCCGGCCGTCGGGACAATGACCGGCCTTCCTTCCGCCACTTCAGCCTTGATGTCATCCAACGTAATGTCGTACTTCACTTCCACCTTATCGTACCCCCAGAGCCCGCGGATAAATTGGGCAGTCTCTTCGGCTGTCGTATCCTTATAAAACCCGAGCGTCTGGTTTTCGTAATCAACGATTGTTTGCAGCTCGGTATTGGCCAGTTCGGGCGTAAACGTCTTCTTCTGCCAGTAATAATGCACGATCAAAGCCGCCGCTTCCTCGCAGGACTCCTCATGCTGCTCGTCCCAGTTCACCAGCGGAGCCTGAGTGGTAAACGGTACGGCCAGATTCATCTCACTGGGTATGACCACAGCGGGAGGATTGGCGGCATTCTGGTTGACCAAAAGATTCGCATTCTGGTTGATGCGCTCGTTGATAATCTGGTCATACGTCAGCGGCACCGGCTCAGGCTCGGTCAGCCATTCGTGCCACGCGGTCGCTAAACGATGGCGGCCCATATAACCCAGGCCGGCCATAATGATTACCACCATCAATATATTGAGCAATAGGATCTTGTTTTTCATATGAATAGCGTAGAAGTATAGCGCGGGATTCGGCCACTGTCAAGGCGCCTGCTGGTGTAAAAAAACAGGCTGCCAGCCTGTTTGCCGTCGCCGGATGGCGACTTGATCAGAGCCAATCCCGACGTTTAAAAAACCAGGCCAGCATACTGACGGATGCCACCATGAGTACCAAAGACACGTAAAACCCGGCCGGCGAGTCCAGCGTCGGGATGTGGTGAAAATTCATACCAAAAATCCCGGCAATGAGGCTGGGTACCAATATCAGCGCGCCCCAAGACGTGACTTTTTTCATGATAACATTGAGGTTGTTGGAAATCGCCGTAAGATGAATTTCAATAGTCGACGTCAGGATATCGCGGTAGGTCGTCACCATTTCAGTCAGCTGCGTCATGTCCATTGCCATGTCACGGAGCTGTTCTGCGGCGTCCGTACTGAGCTTGTCGCCAAACTGCTTTTGCAGGGCATTGACCACTTCCCGGTTTGCGACCATGCTCTTATGCATGTAGATCAGGCTCTTTTTGACTTCCAGCGTTTCCTTCATGACCGAATTACTGTGCTTGTAATCAAACATCCTTTTTTCAACATTTTCCAGCTGGTCGCTAATGGTATCGACGACCGAATAGTACTCATTTGTGGCGTCGCCGAATATGGCAACCATCAGCCCGATAGTGCCGTCACGGGTCAATTCGGGTAGCCGGTCTTTCGGCACATCAGACAGCCGCTCTACCGCGCCGCTGTGATCATAATGGAGAGTTATCAAATGCTTATGGGATTCAGGCACAAAAGCGACTAACGGACGGGTACTGTGGTGTTCATCGCCTGACAACGGCGCACTAAAAACAATGACAGAAAACGCGCCCAGCCGGTAGACGATTGGCCGCTGGGTAACCCGCATCAGTTCCTCAAGCTCATTGACGCTCAGCCCGACTGTTTTGCTGACTACTGCCAGCTCCGGTGCGGTCGGACGGTTAAAATCTGCCCAAAAAAACTTACCGGCCGTGACATCGGCCAGGGTACCGTTTTTAAGGGTTGTTTTGTCGAGCAGTTTAACGAGTGATGACATAATGACTACAGTATAGCGCAAAAAGTATTATTCAACCACCACGCCACTGTTTCCCAGCAAGCCCCAATTCCACTCAAAACTTGATCGGGTAAAGTATTTCTCACCGTAAATAGGGTCCATGGTGATAATTTTTGTCGGGTTGTCTGCCGAACCGATGAAACCGATGGCTACCCGCGCGTGCTCCCCGATCTCCACCGGGTAGCCGCAGTGTTGGCATTGTTGTTGTGGTTGGCTTTCATTCATAATTACTCAACATGAAGGTCTGCATGAATCTGATCGAGTTGCGTATCGGTGAGTTGATCCAGGCGATTGAGTATCGTCAGGATTGAGGAACGCAATCCACGTACATTCAAGTATGGGGCTAACCGGCCTCTGATCATGTTAAGACGTTGCGTTCGTGCTTTATCCAGCTGTAGCGAAACGCGGGAAATCCAGGACAAGCTTCTGAGACGAGTTTGCACGGCACCCGCAAACCTCGGATCTGTCGGCAGTACTCGCATATGACGCATTACCACGGTATGGTCGGCGGCGGAATACGTGCCAGTGATAGTTATGATGCCATGGGCATACCATCGCGCCAATACCTCGCTCAGGCGGATTTGCACATCAAGATCCGACGTCATAATACTGAAGCGTTGCGATGTCAACCTTATGCGCACCTGAATGTGTTTTTTTGTCGTGACGGTGAGTATAGTCATTATTGTTGTCCGCTAATAAACCATCGGATGAAAATTCTCGGGTCCTCTAGGATGTGGTATTTTTCACAGATTGACTGCACATCAGGAAGCGTAGCAGATTCGAATGCCATCAACTCAAAATCTTCTTTTACGATCGCGACTTGTATCCGCTCCAGATACCCCTCGCGATACTGATCAAGTTCGGCCCGAGCCTCAACGGATAATCTCTCCAATGCCCCGGATATCATCTCGTTGTCCCACTCCTGTCGGTGACTGTCGTACTGCTGGTCAATCTGGTAAGAGATATACGCGGTGATTTGATTCAACTGTTCGGCGGATAACTCGATACTGTAGTCGAAAAATAATTTATACATATCGGCCGACAGATCAGTCTGGTTGATCCCGAATCCACCCTCTATAAAAAGGTGTTTCTGCTCTTCGCGGGCCCACTGCGCAATTATGCCATTAAGCTTGTTCCGTCCCTCGTCCGGCAACATCTGTACAATTGCTTCCAGTTTTTCACGATTTTGAGCCTGTTCATATTTAGCAAGACGGTCATATCGGGCGTCGGACGAAACAAAAGGATCAAATTCCGGATCCTGTTTTCTCACCCAATCATCTACCAGCTGGAAGTCTTCCGGGTGGTCTTGTTGCAATCCCCATGGATTGGAAAAATATTCCTGGCAAATCTCCGCCCAGTATTCTTCCACACGGATAGCGGTATTCTCTACTGCATCGGGATTATTAATCGATTCTACATAATCTGAATGAAAAATATTTGTTCCTTGACAATATTGATACGTCACATCCGCCAGCAACTTCAACCGATCACCGGCAGTCAAGGTGTTGTCCGACCGCCAATCATTGGCGTGGCCGCTTTCGTGTCCAAAGATGGCGACAATTTCCCTGGCGTCACCGGCGGTCGGGAAAAAATCCACGGTTGTGATTCGTTGATCCTTGAGATGGGCTACGGCCGCGCTCTTTTCTCCGCTCATATTGTATTGCTCGGGCAGGGCAATTTCCGCCGAATCCGGATTTGATTTAAAAATGACTGAGTCAATCTCATTTTTTGCCCAGCCTTTGGGAAACGTATGTTCAATAATACTATCCATTTCAGCATCTGCCAGGCCGACCGTCTCAAAACCAGTGACGACCAAATCCCGGACTGAATCCGGCTTTTCAATTGCGTCGGCAATTTCTGGTTCCAGGGAAGTGACGTAAAAATTATCTACAAACTCCTGGCCATATATTTTGGTCAGATAATCCAGCTCGGATTTATGTTCCTGGTTAAACTCGCAAATCCGTCGGTTTAGCTCTTCCAGGGCGTGCCTTTCCTCTTCCGCATTACGAGCCTGTTCGGCCCGAACGGTGAGCGTCGGCGCCCGAGACGTAACCGCACCGATATCAAAAAGGATGTCGTCCAATGGTTTGCCGATGGCTTCCGGAACATTATCGGTCAATCGGTACGCCGCGTCCAGCGTCGCAATCGTGTTGACGGTGATCATCCCCCACAGAGCGAGTCTGGTCATGATCTTTTTTACCCTCTGAAAACCCGTGGACCTGAAATCACGAGCCTCAGCTCGCTTGGGTCGGTCAGAGACTGGCTCAGACCCCGGTGTATCTTCAGATGAAGCTCCTGCCCCGTTTGGACACCCCGGCGCATGCTCCCCAATTTCCACCGGGTAGCCGCAGTGCGGGCATTGTTGTTGTGGTTGTCCCTCTGACATAGTTCTTCATCCTAACACTTACGTTTTCCTTATTCAACGACGACTCCACTATTGCCGAGTAAGCCCCAATTCCACTCAAAACTTGATCGGGTAAAGTATTTCTCACCGTAAATAGGGTCCATGGTGATAATTTTTGTCGGGTTGTCTGCCGAACCGATGAAACCGATGGCTACCCGCGCATGCTCGCCGTTGACCGCGACGACATTCCCGCCCTGTGGCGTTTTCCAGTCAATCCTCGTGCCGGTACCGGCCGTACCCCAAACGACAACCGGATTGCCTTTCTTTATCTCCGCGGCCAACTGGGCCACGGTCCAGCCGGTGAAGGCTTGGGCCGTGCGATACGCCTGAGCCGCTTTTGCGATCGGGTCCCAATACACCCCATACCCCGTACTTGGCTGATGACCGTCGATATCGCCGACAAACGCCACATTCGGATTGCCCCACACTCCATTGCTTTTCGGCGTGGGATCAAATCCGATGGCATTGATCAGGGGCGTCTCCGTGATACTGACGCCTTTATACGTCAGAGCCATCACCAATGAGGCTACTTCACAACTGAGGTTATGGTCCTGATGGTTGAAAATAACATTCAATCTCGTTATGGAAAATTCCGTCGTAAAACCGAACGCATACTCATCAGCCAGATCAAAACCCTGGATGCCGGCAATGCCGGACGTCAGACGGACGGTATAGCCGGTATTGAAAGCGAGCAAGTCAGCCGGCTGAAAAGCCAGTGTATTCCCGTCCCAGGAAAAATCGCCGGCTACTCCGGGTGAAATTGAAAAATGCGCCTGTGCGGAATCATGGTCGACTGCCTGGTTGAAAGTGATACGGACCGTACTGTCCACGCCAACACCACCGCTGTGGTCCGCGGGTGAAGTCGAGCTGACCCGGACCGGCCCGACAGTGGTAAATGAATAATTCGCGTCCTCCGGCAAAAAACCGCCGGCAGTATTTTTCATACCCTGGTCTAGCTTCAGATGGTATGTCGTTTCAGGGGTATACCCTGTCGGCTGGAACACGAATTGCGTATCACCGGCGGCCCGCCAATCGCCATCAGCAACCGGATCCAGATGTACTTTTTCGGAAAACGACGCGGCGTCCATGGGCTGAGTGAATGTCACCACGATCGGGTCAAGGATTCCGACCGTACCGCCGGCCGGCGACATATTAGCCACACCCGGCGCCTCGCGAGTCGACCACGTATCATGCCAGACTGACTCGAGTTCCCCCTGGTGAGCTACGTCATCAGAATCCGAGTAATACCGAGTGATACTCTGGAAAATATTCAAGGTATAGGTTGTTCCCTGCGACAGCGGCTCGGAGGGCTTGATGCCTACTATCGTTCCGTCGCTGTTTGTTTGCGTCGTGAAAGGAATATCGGGTGAAAACGCATAAGAATATATCACGCCCTTCGGCGCCGGCAAGTCATAGGTTATTTGCCATTGGGCGTCCGGCGAGATTTCTTCCGTTGTGGCAGGCGTCACGGCCACGACGGTCGGCACGGCCGCGGTAGTGAAGCTGAATGTCACGGTCCGTGGCTGGCGGTAGGACGGCCATGCGCTTTTTATCCCGCTAATTTTAATCTGGTACGTCGTATCCGGTAACCAGCTTACTTCCGGCTGGAAAGTTACGGTTCGGGACAAATGATCTTTATACAAAAACCTGGCGTACTGGACTTCGCCGAACGCATTGGGCGTTACGCTCACCGTTAATCCCCTGGATACCGGAACGCTGAAGTCAATGCCAATAGTAGCGTCAAGCGGTACCCGGCCGTCCGTCATGGGCACGTCCAGTGAAGGCTGTGGGATGTAGCTCCATAAAATTGTCCCGACCGCCAATACTAAAAAGACGCCAGCACTGATGACCCAAGCGGCGCGGTGAAACCTTGGAATATGATTATTATTTTTATTTTTGAAGAACATAAGGGTTCAACACCAATCATTATAACAAAAAAAATCGAATTAGTCAATACCGACTACTTCTACTTAATGAATAATGACAAGCCGCCTATTGGTTATGCGGGTCGGACGACTCCGGCGGCAAACTTGATTTTTGCTGTTTTTTTATAGTGACCAGACCAAGAATGATGCCGACTACCCCGAGTATAAGTAGGATGCCCAGGTACCAGTTTGGAAAATTGAAATTATCCATCGGAAAAATTAAAAAAATGATGCCGTTGAGGCTGAGGATGATTCCGACAACGAGAGTGTACCACGATGAAACCATAAAAAATGAGTTTAATAATATCATATCAAGTATAACTCATTCAACGCATTCCTCCAAGTGAATAAAAAAGGGCATTGTCCGACCGGACAAAGCCCCTTGTTTCGCGTCAGTATTCAATTCCCGATCTCATGGATATACCGTTCGATCGGCTGACGGAGTCTGCGCAGCACCCCTCTCCCCCAAACCCTGAGCAGGAATGTCTGGACACTGTTGCGGAATTCATACAACGGCCGCCATTTCCTACGGCTGTACGCTCCCGATACCGTTCGCCGTATATCAGCCAGAAGAATACGACACGTGTACCACAGGTTATAGGCCCGGGGCATGGCATCAAGATACACAGCTGCCTGCAGCTGCCTGGCTGTCATTCCAGACGGGTGGAAGGTGACATGGAGCCCGTCATATTTTGACCAGTCGCGCGTGAAAATGCGGCCGGTCGCATTCAGACGGTCATACAGCGCGGAGCCGGGTATGGGCAACAAGATCATGAACTGTGTCGTCTCCAGGCTCCAGCGGATGCATGTCTGCAGCGTCCGCTTGACGGTAGTCAGATTGTCATCGTCAAAACCAAGTACGAACATGCCATGGATCGCGATATGGTACCGGTGGAAAATCCGGGTAAATCCCTCCATGTCCCGCACGTCGAGCTGCTTGCGGACGGCCGCTAAACTTTCCGGGTTGATCGACTCATAACCGATGTATGCGCGGTTGAAACCCGAGAGGTTCAGGGCTTGCATCACGTCAGCATGCTTTGCCAGATCGAGACGGACCTGACCGCTGATCGGCCTGACCAGGTTTTGGCTGACAATTTCCTGACAAAGCCGTTTCAGCCGAGACACGCTGGCCGCGTAATTGTCGTCCACCACAAAAATCGAGTGCCGCCCATACCGAGCGTCGTAGTACCGCAGATCATCGAGCACTTTTTCCGGGGACCGGAAACGGTACTGATGCCCGAACATCGGGACTTCCACGCAAAACTCGCATGAATACGGACAACCCCGTGAAGTCATCAGCGGGATATTCTGTGGATGGTATCCGCAGACCAGTTCAAGATTCGGCGTTGGCAACGTATCCAAATCAACCAAATCGGCCGGCGGGGTATGCACAACCTGGTCGCCGATCTTCAGTGATAGGCCTCGGATACCAAGCAATGCCCGTGGATCCGATTTTCCGCCCTCATACCATTCGAGGAACTGCAAGAAACTGACATCTGCTTCATTCCTGAATACATAATCGGCTCCGTGTTGCAGAGCTTCCTCCGGCAGAAACGTGACGTGTGGCCCTCCGATCAAGATGGGGGCCCGGCTGTTCGGACCGGAACGTATGTGCTTGATCAGTTCATACGCCCGGTTCATGGTTGAGGTGATAGACGAAACAAGCAGCATATCCGCTCGTTCCACCATAGTCCAATCGATTGGCGCGGCAGTCTCACTGTAAATAACACACTGATGACCGCGCTGTTCTGCCATTGTAAGTAAAAGCGGCAGGCCAAGGCGTGGCATGCGGGATCCACTATAATAATGCAATCCCGACGCGCGCGGTTCAATACCAACCAACAACATGATGAGCTCCTTTCGCTCGTGAATATTTCAAATGACTATTTTCCTAACAAGCCACCCCAGTGTGCGCCCAACAGGCTGATTGTCAAGTGCATAACTAAAAAATGCCCCATGAAACGAGGACAATGAATTGCCTGCTACTATGCCCCGTTACCAGAAAATTACTTTTTCGTAACGGCGCTGGTAAACCAGGAGAACACCCACAATACCGCACCGCCGATAAGCGCCGAGACAAACCCGTCAACAGCAAAGCCTTTGACGATCGTGGAGACGAGCAAGATAAGCCCGGCATTCACGACAAACGTAAAGAGTCCAAGCGTCAAAATCGTTATCGGCAAAGTCAACACGATAATAATCGGTTTGATAATGGCGTTGATGATGCCGAGAATCACGGCCACGATCAGAGCCGCATAAAATGAATTGACATGAAAACCAGGCACCAGATAAGCAACCGCCATCAGTGCCGCGGCGTTCAACAACCAACGAAGGAGTATGTACATAAAATAAATTTTTTAATCCGTCATAAGCGTGGGCTAAAAGGTCGCACGCGACGAGTCAATCATTCAAGAAAAGTGTCAGCAACTTCCAAAAAGGGATTTCCGATATGTTTTAGCGCCTACCGGATTCGAACCGGTGTTGCTTGGATGAGAACCAAGTGTCCTGACCGGGCTAGACGAAGGCGCCATGAACGTTAGTTGACGAATATATTGATGTTCTGCGCCTCACGGGGGATGCGCCTGCCCCACACAATCCAAACAGAGTGAGAATTGAGCGGGGTCCTGGACCGGCCCCCGTCAGCGGTGACGATAGGGCCCTATAACATCCCCCCTAGTGTAAAGGAGTTGATAAAAAAATCAAGAAAACATTACCGACACCAAACGATGCTGTACTGGACTCTTATCTCACAGACAGAAAACAATCCAAAGGTTGATTTAAAAAACCAGCCTTACTGGATCATCGTGCCGGGCTAGTTTTTCCGGTACTGCTCGAAAAAAATTGCAGCCAGGAAAGAAACCATGGCCATCTGCAGATAGAATGAAGAGGAAATCAGGACAACGGCATCGCGTACTTCATTGAAAAAGCCGAAAATCCCGCACATGAGGCCAAAAACGGCGAATGCAATCGGAATATATTTGTGTTTTAACATGATTTCACCCCCTTTCTACAAGCCATCCCATTCGGGGACGGTATAAAACTTGGATATATTATATCTTTTTACCTATGCTCTGGCAAATACGCACTAGTGTGTTTGAGTACCCCCATTCATTGTCATACCAGGCCACCACTTTCAGGAGGTCTCCGTCCACGACATTAGTCAGTGACAAATCGACTATGGAGGCGTGGGGATTGCCGATAAAATCTGAGGAGACCAGTTTTTCCTGTGTTACGTCCAGCACCTCCTTGTAGCGCTTCTCCTCCTTGGCGGCAATAAACGCCGCATTGACCTCCTCCTTGGTAACCGGACGGCTGACCACCATGGTAATATCGGAAAGCGAAACTACCGGCGTAGGCACCCGGATGGAAAGGCCGTCAAACTTCCCCTTAACAGCGGGTACGGTCTCGCCGGTCGCGATGGCCGCGCCGGTTGAAGTCGGGACAATATTAGCTGCTGCGGCCCGGGCACGGCGCAGGTCTTTATGAGGACCGTCGACTAAATTCTGGTCAGCCGTATACGAATGGACAGTCGTCATCATGGCCTTCTTGATCCCGAAGACGCGGTTGACTATTTCAATCACCGGGGCGATGCAATTGGTCGTACACGAGGCGTTTGAAATGATTTCCTGATCCTTAAGCTGACTGTCATTGACACCAAGCACGAACGTATCCACGCCGCCGCCCTTGGCCGGCGCAGAAATGACGACCCGCTTGGCTCCGGCTTCAAGATGTGCGGAAGCCAGTTCTTTTTTTACAAAACGCCCTGTTGACTCTATAACGACATCGACTCCGTATTCCTTCCACGGGAGTTTGGCCGGCTCTTTTTCGGCCAGGACCGGATATTCCTTGCCGTCAACGACAATAGCTTTCTCAGTTGACTTGACTAGCTTACCGAATTTTTCGTACACGGTATCATACTGCAATAAGTGAGCCAGCGTGGCCGTATCGGTCAGGTCATTGATGGCCACTACTTCTATGCCGGGCTTTGTCAAAGCGATTTTGAAGGCGGCCCGGCCAATGCGGCCGAAGCCATTGATAGCAAGCTTTATGGACATACACGGTACGGTTAATGGATTAATGTTTATACAATGTGGGATTTCTTGACTACCCCGCCGCTGCCGAACATCTGGACTTTTTCGCGGACTACATCCTCAATAGCCAGTATTGACGGCGTCAGAAGTTCCCGGGGATCAAAAATTGACTGATCAGCGTTCAGGGTGTGGCGCAACATATCGGTAAAGGCGATGCGCAGCTCCGTATCGATATTGATGATCCTGATTCCCAGTTGGATGCCCTGCTTGATCTGCTCGACCGACAGTCCAGAAGCGCCATGCAGAACCAGGGGCGTATTCGGGATCAAGCGGTGAATATGTTGTAAGCGCTCGATATCCAAACCTGGATTCCCCTTACGCATCTTAATGATGCCGTGCACGTTGCCGACGGCCACCGCCAGCGTATCAACTCCGGTTTTAGTGACGAATTCGAGGGCTTCCTCCGGTTGAGTCATGAGCTTCGCCCGTTCCGTGGGCTCAACTTCCTCCAGCCCCTTCACGACACCCAACTCGCCCTGAGCCAGGACATTACGCCGATTGGCGAAATCTACTGACTGCTTGGTCAGAATAATATTTTCCATGAGGGGCATTTCGGACGCGTCCATCATGATTGATGAAAAACCGGCTCGTACGCATTCGGCCACCGACCGGAAGCTGCGGCCGTGATCCAGGTGCAAAGCAATGGGCACATTTCCCGACTCCGCGGCAGCCACGTTTTGGACAATTGACGTAATGGCTTTCAGCCCCGCATATTCGATGCTGGTTTCTGATACCTGCAGGATGACCGGCGACCGTTCCTTGGCAGCCGCCCGGACGACGCCGAGGGTCGTTTCCAGGTTTTCAATGTTAAACGCTCCCAGGGCATACCCCTTGTCGTTGGCATCTTTTAATAATTCCCGAAGGTGTACAAGCATAGTGTTACGGTGTCACCACCTGATTAATAATTTTCTGGAAACTCATCGCGTCTTTGCTGGCGGCACCGGGCAGCACGCCGTCAATGTCGTCCATTTTGGCGAACCCGCCGACATTTTCAGGATTTACCGAACCGCCGTATATGACGCTCAGGGTTTCTGCCGTATGATCGTCGTACATGTCCTTAATGAGCGTACGGATATATCGATGAACGACCTGCGCTGATTCCGGGGTGTCAGCAACGCCACCCGGATTATCGGGACTGGTACTGATCGCCCACACCGGTTCATAAGCTATAATGACGCGTCTGACTTCATGGCTCCGCACTTCTGCCAAACACTGATGCAATTGCCGTTCGACAACCTTCTTGGTCAACCCCTGATCTTTTTCCTGGCTGTTTTCACCGATACAAACGATGGGCCGCAAGCCAAACTGGAGAGCCAACCTGACCTTCTGGTTTATCATTTCATCAGTTTCATGATAATTATACCGGCGTTCAGAATGACCCACTATGACATACGTAGCGCCGGCACCTTGAAGCTGCTCTGCGCTCACCTCACCGGTAAACGCGCCACGGGCGTGTACGGAAATATCCTGGCCACCGACTCCGATGGGGCGCTCGCCGATAAGGCCTTTCACTTTTTCTATAAAGACAAACGTGGGGCAGATAATCACCTGCGCGGATGCTATTTGGCTAGGAGTCGGCTGGAAATGACCAAAAAAACGATCCACGGACCGGCTATCCAGGTTCATTTTCCAGTTTGCAATGATGTAGAATTGTTTATCCATGATCACATGCCGACGATATGACTTTGAACTTTAGCGATAAGCTATCATCCGCTTGTTATATCATCAATGGTAGCATTTTTGACGTGAGTTTACCAGTTTAGGTTATTCCCACCGCCAATAGTCCTGGATCCACATAAACAGCGCTTTTGCCTCCGCAAACCTGGCAGCACTGGAAACGCTGCCCAACAGCACCACTAATACTTCGTGCGAATTGACATTCGCCAGTGATATGAAATTATAGCCGGACTCGTCTATAAAGCCGGTCTTAGCCGCCTGGACGTCCAACGACGTGTCAGCTAACAGCTGGTCAGTATTATACAGCCGGTGCGTAGCGACCACGCCGGTCGTGGTAAATGAATATTCGCGGGTAGTCAGGGCCTCCCTGATCCTGGGTTGATTAAACGCCGTCCGTACCAGCCGGACATAATCACGCGCCGTGGAGGTATTGCCAGGATCCAAGCCGGACACATCCGTAAATGTAGTAAGGAATAAACTCATCATTTTTGCCTTGTCATTCATCCGCTGGACAAACTCCTGCGTAGTCAAGCCGGTGGACCTGGCCAGGGCGACAGTCGCATTATTGGCTGATGCCACCAGGCTGGCCATAAAAACATCACGGACTGTCGCCGTTTCGCCCGGCCGTACGATCAGGGTATTGCCAGTCGTTGAATCAATATCACCCTGTTCGAAAGTAACGGGCTTGTCCCAGTCCGGCTGGCTATCCAAAAAAACCAGAGCAGTCATGAGTTTGGTCAGGCTGGCGAGCGGACGCGGCTCATCGATATTTTTTTTCCACAGAGCCAGCCCGCTGCCGACATCCAGGACCATTCCGGACCGGATGGTGATCGGCACAGACGGATGCGCAAACACCGTCTTCACATAGGGTGCTGACGATTGGGTGGTGGCTACTCGGGTATGGGCAAGCATGGACTTCGCCATGGACAATTGCACTGACTCCGGCTGGACCGTTATGGGGCCCCGGTACGTCAAACCGTACAAGGAAAACAATATGGCCAGCAGGTAGACGGGCATAACTGCGCTTACTGGCTTGGTTCAGCTACCGGCGGAGCAGGTTCATCGCTTGCCTGTTCAAGTTTCTGTTCCAGCAACTTTTTCAGGTTTTCATCAGAATTTAATTTCTGGAAATCCGGCAATTCTTCCACCCGGTTGACGCCAAGAAACTTCAACAGGTCAAAAGAGATCGAATATACTGTGGCCATCTTTTCCTGGTCTTCCCGTGCCTCAACCAGCCCCTTGATTAGCAGGTTGCGCAGGATGAGGCTGCAATTAACGCCGCGTATCTGCTCCAATTCGGGCTTGGTGATCGGCCCGCGGTACGCAATAATCGTCAGCGTTTCCAGCGACGGCCGCGACAGCTCGCCGCTCTGTTCCGACTTGACGAAGTCCTTCACCAGATAGGCCACATCAGGATTGGTAGCCATCTGGTATGATGAACCGGTTTTTATGACATGGACGCCGCGCTCCGGCACGTTCCATTCCTTCATCAGCTCCTCCGCGGCTATCCTGACTTCTTTTACATCTTTCTGTAAAATCTCTGTCAGTTTCGTTTCTGACATCGGCCGGCCGGAGATGAACAGCAGACTTTCGATAAGTTGTTTTGTAGTCATATGCGCTAATTATGCTAAAGAGTATTAAATAGTATCCTTGACCACTTCCCCTGCGGCGCCGTCGATCTTTTTCACCACGATGTCGTCAAAAACGTTTTCCTGCACTACCGCTACCCAGCGTTGCTTGACCAGCTCCAGGATGGCTAAAAACGTAACAATGACTTCAGTCTTGTTTTTCGCGGTTTTCATCAGCTCATTGAACCGCAGCGTCGCTGTCGTGCTGATCATGTCCTGGATATTGCTGATACGTTCCCGAATGGAAACGGTCTTAATGATCACGTCATGTTCCATGCTGACCCAGACTTCCAGGCCGGCGAGGATATCGGCAAAAAGTTCCCGCAATTTTTCTGATGTCAGGTGTTTCGGTGGGTTGAATACTTTATCGATTTTTACCACCATCTTGTCCCGGGAAAAAGAAAAATGCCTTTTCAGGATCATCTTATGGATCATCTTGGACGCTTCATAAAATTCCTTGTACATTTTCAGCTGACGCTCAAGGTCACTGCTATCGTCATCCTCGACCTGCAGTCCGGGCAACAGGGATTTTGACTTTATCAGAAGCAATTTGGCGGCCACCACTAAAAAATCCGCCAACTCCTCAGGCAGGATGCCTTTCGTCTCGTTCAGATACCGCACATACTGGTCAGTGACATGCGCCAGGGCGATTTGGTTGATATCCATCTCCTCCTGCTCGATCAGCTGCAGCAATAAATCTAACGGGCCTTCAAACTGCTGTAATTTGAACTTGTACGCCATGCTTTATTTGATGATGTAAATAATAACGCCAACTACCGCGATCGCCCCCCAATTGGCGAAAGAAACCCAATTCCGCCGCCACCAATCGAGCCCCTCAAAATGAAAATCAGAAACCGGGTAAAAAATCCTCGTCGCCCATTTGCCCCGGTGGGTAAAAATATCGAGAAAAATATGCAAATAATACGGTATGGCTAATAACCAATATGTCGGTGCAAACACGCGAACTGCCAAAGTAACGACCGATATCGGTAACAGGCTATGCGACCAATGGTAAATCCGCAAATAGATGTCGCTTGGATTATCGCCCAGACTCTTCGTGATCAGGTCATGAATGAATTTCCTCGGACGACGGGCCAACTCATACAGGGCTGGGATGATGTCCGGCAGAGCACCGGTCAGGACTGCCCATCCGACCAGCCCTGCTTTACGTACTACGAGCGCTCCCCACGCGCTATGTGAAATAGTGTCCATAACCACTAATTTTAATTATTTACTGATTGCACTAATAACCACTAATCCTTTTTCACTAAATACACATATCATCCATGAGTTGATGTGCATTAGCGAAATTTGTGCCCCTAAATTAGTGGTCCCTATTTCTTCTTCCCAATATTCCCGGTCTGGGCATTCTCCGCCTTCAAATAATCCTTCACTTTCAGCCGCAGACTTTCCGTATAACTGCCCGCGGAAAATATTGCGTCCTTGGCTTTTAGGAGTGCTTTATCGGCTATGACTTCCACCTTGTGCAGCGAGCCAAACGGTGTCATGGCGCCCGGCTTGGTGTTGAACTTGTTCTTCATGTCAGATTCCCGGGCAATATCCACTTTCTTAGCCTTCATCATCGTCTTCAACTTTTTAAAATCAAGGTTGAAATGAGCCGGTACGACTACGATGTAATACTTCTTGTCAACCTTGACCAGGAGCGTCTTGGCAATTTCGCTCAGCTTTCGCTTCATGGTCTGGGCCATGTCATACGCAGTGAAGACAGTCTTATGTTTCAGGACTTCATATTTGATTTTATTTTTTTTGAGATAATTTTGGACTTTCGCTGGGATAGCCATAGATAGTTTTAAGTTAATTATTCCTTTTTATGGTATAAGTAATATTTACATGCTGGTCGTTGTTCTCGAAATAACAATCTACTGTTTTGTCGGCGACTTCATATACAAGCACTTTTCCATCTTTGTGGACGTTGATGAATTCGCCTTTAGATAACGGCATGCCACCGATCATTTCTTCCGTCGTGTCAGTTCCTCCGTCCTTAAAAACTACTTTGGTCGTCTTTTTTATCATGATTGTAACAATTATTTCTTTTTTCTCAAACCGAGCGGCAATGACTGTTGCTGGCCAAAAAGCTTTTTCGTCTCCTTTACGCCTTTCTGTGTGAGGCTGACCTCGTCGATAAACCATTTCTCCGGTGTCCGACGTCCATAACCGATCATCAATCCTTTATCAATCAATCGTTCAATGCTCTTAGTAAGAATCCCCGGTCGGTCAATCGGCTTCACGTCCTTCCCCTGTTTGTCATAGTACTTCAGTAGCACCGCCCGTTTTGTCCTACTCTTCCCATTAGCGCTCGTCTTAAGGATGAATTTTTGCAGTTGGGAGAGCTTCATAGAAAATTTTTAATTACCAATTCCTAATTTCTAATAAATGTCCAATGCTTAAATATCCAATTGGGCATTGCAATATTGGGAATTGATTAGGCATTAGAAATTTTGAATTATTATTTCTTTATCGAAATGTGCAGGTCCTTCAGCTGCTTCTCATCCACTTCCGACGGCGATCCGGTCATCGGCTCCCGATTGTCCCCTGTCTTGGGGAAGGCTACTACCTCGCGGATGTTCGGCGCGTTGACCAAAATCGTCATCAGCCGGTCAATGCCGCAGGCAATCCCCCCGTGCGGTGGTACGCCATACTCGAACGCTTCCATCATATGGCCGAATTGCACTTTCGCTTCTTCCTTAGACACGCCGACCAGTTCTAAAACTTTTTCCAGCACTTTCGGGTCGGTCGAACGGATACTGCCGCCAGCCACTTCATAACCGTTCAATGCTATATCATGCTGCCATGAGCGCACCTTGCCCGGGTCAGTTTCCAACAGGCCGACATCCTCTGTATGCGGTGCGGTGAAGATATGATGATTGGCAACCCACTTGCCGTCTTTTTTTTCTGATTCAAAAAATGGCCAATCAACGATAAAGGCAAATGCCAACTCATTTGGATCATTCCTGTCCTCCCGCAAGTCCGGCTTATCATTGCCGTATTTTTCCATTGCTTCAGCATACGGTATCCTCGGCCACGGGGAAAATGTTATCCTCTTTTCGGGGAACAGTTCCTTGATCATCGAGGTGTACAGTTTTTCAATCAGATCAAGAATTTCTTCCTGCTCGACAAAAGACATTTCCAAATCCAGCTGGAAAAACTGGTCCGGCGCCCGGTCAGCCCGCGCATCCTCATCCCGGAAGCACGGGGCGATCTGGAAATACCGGTCAAAACCGGCGACCATCAGCATCTGCTTGTACTGCTGTGGGGACTGCGGCAGGGCGTAAAACCGGCCTGGATAGGCCCTGGATGGCACCAGGTAGTCCCTGGCGCCCTCTGGCGAGGATTTGGCCAGGATAGGGGTCTCTACCTCGATAAAGCCCTCTTTGTGCAGGAAATCGCGGATATACTTCACCAGCTTGGAGCGCACAATAATGGTCTTCTGGTTCTTGGCCCGGCGCAGGTCCAGGTAACGGTATTTGAACCGCAACTCCTCCCCTGACTCCTCTTTTTCAGTTTCAACAATTTCAAACGGCGGGGTCTTTGCTTCGGCTAAAATCTTCAAATCTTCAGCTTGCACTTCAACCGTGCCAGTCGGCATTTCCTTATTGACCAGCTTGTCTGGTCGCTTCGCAACCATGCCGATAATTTCAACGACAAACTCCGGTCGTAGCTTTTTTGCGGTTTCAAGGACTTCAGTTTTGTCCGGAGTAAAGACAACTTGAACTATGCCTGTTACATCCCGCAACTCAACAAACACCATTTTACCTAAACGGCGTGTCACATGAATCCAGCCGTTGAGGCGAACTTTTTTATCGACGTGATTGACAGTGTCTTTGACGAAAATTCGTTTCATGAAATATTATTTAGTAAAAGTGAGAGTATCTAATATCTCCCCAACAAGTTTTTTATCATCATCCCCGCCCGTAATTTGAACTACTAACTTTTTATCTCCAAACTCAACGCATCCTGAAACTCCCAAACCACCCGCATCACCACCGGGTATGCGATTCCCTCGCATACCAGTTTTACTACCAAACGTCGTTAGATAAGAATCCGTAATAATCTCTTTACACGCCCCGGTATAATCATTAAAAATTTCTAAATAATATTCACCTGTTCCGAGTCGTATTTTATCTGTTAGGTATGAATAATTTTGAATACGCACTCTTGCAGCAGATATATCTGGTTCCGTAAATTGATTTGCAGGGTATTTAATAAAGTAATTATAGTCTGTATTTGAATACGTCTTCCACCCGGTGGTATCTATTGCCGTATTCGTATTTGTCGCAGAATTGGTGTCGGTCGGCGTGACTAAAGCACCGTTTGTTTTTAAGCAATAGCAATTCTCCCATGCGCCGACCACCGGCGTGCCGCTGTATTCAGTGCCTTTGTCGCAGTCCCTGACATGGACCGCCATGTTCGCAATAGTGGAGATCAGGCTGGCCTTGTTCGCCTCCTGGAATTGCAGGCTGTCAAAACTGCTGCCGACGCTTTCGCACCGGCCAACTTCATAGCCATACTGCCGGCACCCAGCCTCGCACGTGGAAACCGTCTGTACGGCCGTATTCACGTTCGAGTCCGCGTTCACGTTGGCAGTGCCGCCGCAGCAGATGCGGTTGCGTTCAAGTTCTTTTTCACTGTGATACCACCATGCCACGCCAACCAGGCCGATAGCCATGACGGAAATCAGGATAGCGACTGCGACAATCGGGATAAAGCCTTTGTGGTTCATAAAAGAGTAAATGTAGACAGTATCTTCACCGTATTGACGTTGTACGTCGCCTGGAACAGGTACCCCTCATGGATGAAATAGATTTGGTCATTATCCGGTGTGCCGGGCTTTTGGCGATAGATCACCGCTTCCTGACCGCCCACTTTTTCCGTAAACGACTGGTAGATGGACGGGTCAATATTCGTCAGGCGCTTCAGCGCACTGGCAATGTCCTCATCGCTGCCCACCGCGAAAATACGCAGATTGAACTGCTCAGCCGTCCCGTCACGCAGGGTGATCAGGTGTCCGGCGTTGGTATCGTAATAAATGTCATCCTCGCTGACCTGGTATTGGTCAGGATATTGGAACGAAACGTGATAGGCGGGGTTTTCATACGTGAGCCAATCTGCGGCGGCCGCGTTAGACGGGATGGATACAGCCTTGTGCTGCACCGCCCGGACTATGAGGATTTGGGATGTCGGCACCGGATTTTCGATCCAGAAAAAATACAGGATATAAAAAACAAAAACAACGACTGTCACCACCATCAGGATGATGGAGATGCCCCAAAAAGTCGTAACGCCCCGCTGGTCTCGTATTTTCATTGTCATATGCATAAATTTTTAGTCAGCCGGCAGTCTTGCCCTTTTGCATCGCGCCAGTACGCCTGGCAACTGGTCGCCGGACCGTCAAGCGACGCGTAACCGCACCAATTGACAAACTTCCCGTTGATATCCAGAACAATATCGCCAGTTCCCAGACAGTTATTTTTTAACAAATAATGGTCCCCGCAGTTATACACCTCGCTGACCTGGCACCCGGCCGGCAGGTTCGGGTGCGGTTGTCCGCAGAAACCGACAGCGGTTTTTCTTCCGCTTTGCGCGTGTGTATTCTGATCGATATTGATGGCAATGGCATTCAGCAGCACCACCGAGAGGGACAGGGTCCCGAACAGGATGATAGCCATCATGGAAACGCCGCGCTGGTCATGCCTACTCATGGGCGTAAACGGTTAATAAGCCTCGGGAACGGGATGGTCTCGCGGACATGGTCAAGTCCGCACATCCAGGTGACGGTCCGTTCCAGTCCGATGCCGAATCCGGCATGCGGTACCGAGCCGTACCGCCGCAAATCCAGGTACCATTCGAAGTCAGCACGTTTGAGCTTGTGTTCCTTGATGCGTTGCTCCAGGAGTTCCAGGTCATCTATACGCTGTGATCCGCCGATGACCTCGCCGTATCCTTCTGGCGCCAGCAGGTCGGCGCACAGGGCGACTTTCGGGTTCTCCGGATCGGGTTTCATGTAAAACGCCTTGATGTCTACCGGATACCTGGTAATGAATATGGGGCGGTCGAATGCTTTTGTCAGGATAGTCTCATCATCATTGCCCAGATCGGTGCCCCAGGTAATATCCGACCCCAGCTCTTTCAGCTTCACAAGGGCCTCATCATACGTCATGCGGATGAACGGCGCCTGCACTTTTTTCAACGGCGCCAAGTCACGGTTGAGCAATCCCAGCTCAGTCTGACGCTCGGCTAAAACTTTTTGCACTACGTACATGATCATTTTTTCCTGGATGGCCATGCTCTCGTCCAGGCCCATAAAAGCCATTTCCGCATCCAGCATCCAGAACTCCGTCAGGTGGCGGCGCGTCTTTGACTTTTCCGCGCGGAACGTCGGCCCGAAATCGTACACTTTTCCCAATGACATGCATAATGCTTCCAGGTACAGCTGGCCTGACTGCGACAAATACGCCGGTTCGCCGAAATAATCCGTCTTGAACAGCGTTGTCGTGCCTTCGCAGGAAGTCGGGGTCAGGATCGGCGTATCAGTCATGACGAACCCTTCATTGCGGAAAAATTCGCGTAGCGACCAAATGACCGTATCACGGATGCGCAAGATTGCCGCCTGGCGCGGAGAACGCACCCACAGGTGACGGTTATCCAATAAAAAATCCGGCCCGTGCTCTTTTTTGCCGATCGGGTAATCCTCTGATTTTTGCACTACGGTAAGACCGGACGCAGCCAGTTCAAAACCGCCCGGTGAACGCGGCTCAGCTTTTACAGTCCCGGTTACGGTGACTGAAGATTCAATGCTGGCGGTTTTTGCGAGCGAAAAATCACTCTCCGGAACGCCTTGGGGAGTTATCACGCACTGAAGCAGTCCGGCCGATCCGTCCCGGAGCTGCCAAAACACAATTTTACCGCTGGATCGCAGATTCGCAACCCAGCCCTGGATGGTGACCGTTTGGCCGACATTTTTACCTGCCTCGGCTATCCTGATAATTGGCATATGGTATGCCGATATTATAACATTTTTTAAGAGAAACACCAAGATATCCCACGGACATACGATTTTCCTCTGGTATAGCAAAAACGGCCGGAATGGCCGTTAATGCTTTGTATATAAACTTCAGAATGTTATCGCGAAAACATCTGATAACTATCTGGGAATTTATGTAATTACCTTATTCGACTGGTTGATGACAAAGGTGACAATCGCCCAGGCGAGCAGGATGACGATTAAGCCGACTACCGCGGCGCCAATAATCTTCTTCGCGGAAGAGACTTTTTCTTCGTTTCCGGCTGCGGTCATCCATACGAAACCACCGTAAAGGATGATGATGACTGCGATTAAACCGAGGAAACCGAGCACCCACTGGATGATCTTGATGACCGTTGATTCGAGATCAGCGGTACCGAGACCAAAGGTCGGGCCCAGATTCGGGTTTACCGTGACAGCTGAGGCGACAAACGGCAATGCCATGGCCGCCAAAACAGTTACGGCATATACGATCTTTTTGTTCATAGTACACCCCCTTTCGAAGAAGGATTTATTTATTAAAATTTCTTCTTTGTATAGAAGTAGAAAAACGCACCAAATGCGATAAGTAGGATTAGGACGAATACTCCGCCACCTGATAAGCTCATAAATAAACTCTTAATAATTGTGGCTTAAGTATATACTATTTCTCCAATTTCCGCAATATTCGGCCGGTTATACCCCTAATTGATAAAGAACGTCCAATCTTAGCTTATCCTAAGCCTTTTGTCAAGCCTGAATCGCTACTATTGCAACAAAATGAAGTTTTTGTTACTATTCGTGTATTATTTACTACCTGGGCCGTTAGTCCCCCGCTTTTCGGCGGGGCAGGCAGTTGGCCGGGCCATAAGATACGCCAAAGATTAATATTACACTTGGGCCGTTAGCTCAGTTGGGCCGCCACAGGCGGCGGGCAGAAGCGAGCCGAAAGTGAGCGTCGACACATGCGAGCAAGCGCAGCATGTGGCGCTGCCCAGGAAGAGCACCCCAAACAAAAAAAATAAAACTAATACACTTGGGCCGTTAGCTCAGTTGGTAGAGCACCTGCCTTTTAAGCAGGGTGTCGCAGGTTCGATCCCTGCACGGCTCACAGTAAGGACACCTTCTAATCAGCAAGGTGTTTTTACTTTGCACATATAATCCATAAGCAAAACAGGGATCGAAGGGCAGAAGCGAGCCGAAGGTGAGCGTCGACACATGCGAGCAAGCGCAGCATGTGGCGCTGCCCAGCACCCGATCCCTGCACGGCTCACAGTAAGGACACCTTCTAATCAGCAAGGTGTTTTTACTTTGCACATATAATCCATAAGCAAAACAGGGATCGAAGGGCAGAAGCGAACCAGAGGTGAGCGTCGACACATGCGAGCAAGCGCAGCATGTGGCGCTGCCCAGCACCCGATCCCTGCACGGCTCACAGTAAGGACGCCTTCAAATTGCAAGGCGTTTTTGCTTTAAGAAAAATATGAAACCCCGCCTGCCCTGACAAAATGAAGGGGTACGTACTACCTTCGGCGGACAGGAAAATGCTTTTTATCTTTTTAAAAAAAACCGCTGGAGAAAACCCAACGGTTTAATTGCATAACTTACCTCTGGCATCTAGCACCAGCTGCAGCAGCTCGCTGTCAAAATCGTTTATGAGCTCCTGCCAGCATCCGGTCCCTTGCTCTGTTAAAATCAACTGTCGGAGTAGATTGAGACCCTCCCCATGCATCGTACAGGAAAGCTCGGGTGCTGGACCGGCGATAGGATTGATCCCGTGCTTCAACCGGTATACAGCGATCCAGCGGATAAGTTCAGCAGACTGACAAGTAAAAGGTTCTGATTTGTCACTATGTGCCATATTCCTAGCTCCCATTCAAGCAACATCCATTCTAACGGCTCACATGTAGTAAGTCAATAAAAAAAACCGGGGCGGTCAAACCGTCCCGGATGTACATTGAGCCATAAGCTCTAGAAGTTGAGATCAGAATCCTGCTTCTGAAGATCGCGAAGATCTCTCGGAGAACCGGCCACGATAGTATCACCACTATCGCTCGGGCCAGACCAATGACCATCCCGACCCTCAGTGCCGATCACTTTACCGAGCGGCCGGCTGAACAGTTCCTGATGACCGGGCTTCCCTCGAAGCTCTACTCCAGGCTCAATTACACGAATTCGTGCCATACACACCTCCTTGGTTATGACACTAAAAAAGCGAACAAGAATGGAACAATTTTCAAATGTATATGTCAATACTAAAATAGTATATGCTTCTTGTCAATTCCCAATATCTTCGTACTTACCCCCGGCTCAGACCTGGTGCAAGGTAGGACAAGTGGACAAGGTGTGCACAGTATCTGACTAATAAATCCCTTGAAAAGCATGACAGCAAGGGGTACAATATACTCACTGTTTTTTCACTAATAACCGCCCCATGGCCACCGACCAAATCACCAAACTCCCCCCGCAAAACCTAGAAGCGGAACAGTCTGTCCTTGGTTCGCTGTTGATCGACAAGGACGCCATCACCAAAATTGCCGACCTGATCCGGCCCGAAGACTTCTACAAAGACAGCAATGGCATCATTTTTGAGGCGATGGTCGACCTGTATGACAAACGTGAACCGATCGACGTCGTCTCATTGGCAAACAAACTGCAGGAACGCGGACAGCTTGAATTGATCGGCGGACGCAGTTTTTTGGCCAGCCTGGCCAACTCCATTCCGAGCTCTTCACATGTCTTCAATTACGCCCAGATCGTCCAAAAAAAATCCACCCTACGCCGGCTGCTTAACGCGGCGTCAGAAATCACCAGCCTCGGATACCAAGAAACGGACAAAATCGAAGAATTGCTGGACAGGGCCGAACAGCAGATTTTCGGGGTTTCACAAAAATACCTGAAGCAAAATTTCATCCCCATTAAATCAATCCTGACCGAAGCCTTCGACCGTATTGATGAACTGCACCGTGATTCCGGCAAGTTACGGGGTATCCCCACCGGCTATGCGGATTTGGACAATATCCTGGCCGGCCTGCAGAAATCAGACCTGGTCATTGTCGCGGCTCGTCCGTCGGTAGGTAAAACCACGTTAGCGCTGGATATCGCCCGTCAGGTGGCGGTCAACTCCAAAATACCGGTCGGCATCTTCAGTTTGGAAATGTCAAAGGAACAGCTGGTCGACCGTCTGCTCTGCTCCCAGGCAAACGTTGAACTGTGGAAAATGCGCACCGGACGGCTGTCAGAGGATGAAGACTTCACCAACATCGGACATGCCATGGGCGTTCTGTCAGAAGCGCCGATATTCATCGACGATTCCGCGACGGCTAATGCCATGGAAATCCGCACCAAAGCCAGGCGCCTCCAGTCAGAACACCATCTGGGTCTCATTGTCCTTGATTACCTGCAGTTGATGCAGGGCTCCACCGGCACAGAAAACCGCGTTCAGGAAATCAGTGAAATCACCCGTTCACTAAAGGCGATCGCCCGCGAACTTAATGTCCCGGTCATCGCCCTGTCCCAGCTGTCCCGGGCCGTCGAGTCGCGCCAGCCCCCCATCCCGAAACTGGCTGACCTGCGGGAATCAGGATCCATCGAACAGGACGCGGACGTGGTCATGTTCATCTACCGTGAAGCGATTTACAAAAAGGACCTGGACCCGGCCAGGAGAAACATCGCCGAGATCCATATCGCCAAACACCGGAACGGCCCCACGGGCATGATCCAGCTGTACTTCGACGAAAATAAGGTCAGTTTCAAGAATCTTGAACGTAAAATAGACAACGAACCGTCATTTTAAAAAATATGTTCGATAAAATTAAACAGCTCAAAGAACTCCGGGACCAGGCTAACCAGATGAAAGAAATGCTAAGCCAGGAATCGGTCGTCGGCGAGGGGGGCGGCGGGAAAGTCAGCATCGTCATGGATGGCAACCAGGAGGTCCTATCTGCGCAGATAGACCCGTCTTTGCTGAACGTAGAGTCAAAAGAAAAACTTGAAAGCTATGCCCGCGAAGCTGTTAATGATGCCGTAAAAAAGGTGCAGCGCGTGATGGCCCAAAAAATGCAGAGTATGCCAGGATTTAACCTGCCGGGAATGTAACCATGACCACATATCCTGACCAGATAAAAAAGTGTATCGACCTGTTCACGAAACTTCCGGGCCTTGGGCCCAAATCAGCCGAACGGATTGTTTTCCATTTGCTCAAGGACGACAGTGAATTAAGCGGCCAGTTGATGCAGGCCATCAGCGAGCTGAAAAAAAAGGTGGTCACGTGCCAGCGGTGCTTCAATGTCGCCATGGCCAGCCCCTGCCAGCTGTGTGCAGACCAGAAACGGGACCAGTCTACCGTATGCGTCGTAGCCGGACCGCCTGACGTGCTGGCCATAGAAAAAACCGGGGAATACCACGGACTCTACCATGTCCTCGGCGGCGTCCTGAACCCGTCAGACGGGATCACGCCAGACCGACTCAGAATTCCTGAACTGCTGAAACGGCTCAATACCCGTCCTCAAGGCGTGAAAGAAGTGATAATCGCCACCAATCCGGATCTGGAGGGGGAATCAACGGCGATGTACCTAGCCAGGCAGTTACACGGACTGCCGGTCAAAGTCACTCGCCTGGCCAAAGGCCTGCCCATGGGTTCCGACCTGGAATATGCCGATGAAATCACTATTACCAGCGCGTTAAAAGGCAGACAGCAGGTTTAGCAATGCCATGTATGGCATCTCCTCCGATTCCAGCCCTCTGCGAGTGTGCCCTGCCGATGAACCAGGTGCTAAACAAAAAATTAACAAAAACACGTCCATACCCATGACGTGCTTTTTTATTTTTTACTAAGCCGTAATCTTGTCGATTTTAACGGTGGTGTAGTTCTGACGATGACCACGCGTCCGGCGATAACGGACCTTATTGTGGAATTTCACCACCATCACCTTTTTTGCCTTCAAATGGGTTCCGACCGTCCCGGCAACGCTCGCCCCTTTGACGAACGGGTTGCCGATCTTGTTGGCTTTTCCGTCAGAAACAGCAAGGACGGTATCAAACGTGACTTTTGATCCTGGCTTGACGTCCAACTTTTCAATACGCAGGGTAGCGCCTTCGGTAGCTTGGTACTGCTTTCCTCCAGTGCTGAAAATGGCAAATTTCATATGCTATAGTAATAAAAAAATATTAGCTGATAACAAGTGCTGGTAGTGTACCAAAGCGCGTCCGGACTGTCAACACTCCTCCCGGGCGGCGTATGGCGCTGCGTTAACAATGGACCTGTTCGTGATCTGCCGGCCCAGTTATCAGGCGCTATCGAGGATTGACCTCGGAATCAAAAATAATATCTACCGTGTCGCCCACCGCAATGCCAGTCCCCTCAGTTTTCCCGCCGTTGAGCTCCAGCACATAATTTGCCTCAACCGTCGGTATGATGTCAACCTGATGCGGTTGGGCGCGTTGTGCCATAAACACAATGGTATTGTCCTTTATCCAGATGATATCAAGGCTTATCAGTGTGTTAGCCATGGTAAACGGGTATATCCCGCTGGTCGGGAAGACAAAAATCATCCCCTTGTCAGGATCGAGGAACGACCGGTTAGACAAACCCTTTTCCCTTGCGGCTGGCGTCTGCGCGATCTCCATATGATATGTGGCATCGTGTATTTTCACCGTAGCGGTATTCTTGACTACCTGCTTGAGATAATACGGCATCTCGTCTGAAATCCGGCTCCCTCCCGAATACCAGAATATTACGCCAAACACAATAGCTACAAATAAAATAATGATTGTACTTTTACTTATCATAAATATTTAAGGTTTTTTAGTGGTTAATGTTCTCCGGTATAAATATACCACCAATGACCCTAAAACCACCATAACCCCGGCCAGGACCACGAGGGCGATCATTTTTTCGCGCGTCCCCGCAAACAGGGCCACGCTACCGAACGCCGCGCTGATGACATACAACAGCAAAACCGCCTGCCGATGGGATAAGCCGACATCCAGAAGACGAAAATGCAGGTGCTTGCGATCCGGTGTGGAAAATGGTGATCTTCTTTCGAAAAAAATACGCCTGATGATCACCCAGGCCACATCCAGAATAGGTATGCCCATGATCAGTAAAGCGGTGGCAATTTTTGCGCCGGATATTATCGAGATAATGCCCAACATGAATCCGATCAAGAGGCTTCCGCCTTCCCCTAAAAATATCCGGGCCGGATGGAAATTAAACACCAAAAAACCCAGGCAGGCTCCGGCAAAAATTGACGCTACAAGAGCAGTTTCCGGTTGAGCCACCTCCTTGGCCAAGCTGAGGAAAAACAGGATCACTGAACCAATCACGCCGATGCCTGATACCAGCCCGTCTAATCCGTCTAAAAATTTAGTCGTATACATCATACCCATCAGCCAGGCAAACGCGAAAAGGTCGGCCCAGACCGTTAAGTGGTAGGGTATCGCGTGGAGGGAAAAAATCTGCCATTGGATGGCGTCAAGCCGCAGCACGCCGCCGAACGGGTTGGTGATATACGTAACGCCGATACCGGCGCCCACTACCGCCAAACACGCCAGAACCGGCCAGACAATCTGCCGGGCAGGTTTTTGGTGAAACCGGTCGTCCAGGTATCCGCCAACCATTAACAATGCACCGGCAATAGCCATGCCTACCAGATATTTTGGCAGCATATACCCGCCGAGCAACCGGTGGGAAAATAACGCGTACCCGGCCGTAACGAGAAGTAGGGTGAAAAAAATCGCCAGCCCACCCATCAGCGGGACGGGTCCCGGCTGAATTTTCCTTTCTGGGGCCTGTTCCGGACTGTCTACGACCTGCCGGCGTTTTGCCCATTTCATCACGGCTATGGTCAACGCCATACACACTGCAGCGCTCACCAGGAATGATATGATATATGGACCGATAGGCAATGTATTATCCATGGTGCCTGTCAATATAAGTCTCTAATATGACCGCCGCCGCTGTTTGGTCTATGGACGTGCGCGCTTCCTTGACGGACCGGCCGCCTTGCCTCTGGAATTTCCCCGCCATGACGGTTGAATACCGTTCGTCTTCGAAAACGACATCACGTCCGGATGCGCTAGCCAGTTCCTCCGCCCACCGCGTAACCTTGGCGGCGGCAATGCCCATCTTGCCCTCCTGATCTAGGGGCAGTCCAACGACAATTTTTTCTACGTCTTCTTCGATGCAGATATTTTTTATTTCTCCAATGCGGTCAGACGGGGCGTCATTGTTCAGCGTTGAATGTGGAAATACAAACCGCTGATCGGCGCTGGAGATTGCCAACCCAATCCTTTTCTCCCCATAATCAATGCCAAGTATTTTCCCCATACCTTAGGTTATTCTCGAGTCAGTACCAGGTGACCAGTATCCGTCACGGCGATCGTATCCTCAAAATGAGCTGAATGCGACCCATCACTCGTGACTATTGTCCATCCGTCCGGGTTCGTTTCCACCCCATCACCGCCAACATTGACCATCGGTTCAATGGCGATAACCATGCCCGGAGCGAGACGGATGCCGCGCCCCGGCTCACCGAAATTCGGTATCTTCGGGTCCTCATGTACCGCATATCCGACGCCGTGTCCGACCAGGCTCTTGACTACCGAGAATCCATACGGCTCAACAAACTCCTGTACCGCATGGCCAATATCACCGACGGTCGCCCCTGGCCTGACGACCGCAATGGCCTTATCCAAAGATTTTTTTGTCACGTCAACCAGCTTTTTTGCCTGTTTTGACCCCCGGCCGACTATCACCGTCCTGGCCATGTCCGTAAACAGCCCCTGATACTCCAGCCCGATATCCACGCCGACAATATCGCCAGAACGTATTATCTTGTCCTCGCTGGGGATGCCATGCACCACTCCTTCATTTACTGATATGCATGTCGCGGCCGGGTACCCATCATACCCTTTAAACGACGGGCGTCCGCCAGTCTCGGCGATCAGGCGTTCTGCCAACTCATCTAAACTGGCCGTACTGACGCCCGGCTGTACTGCAGCGCTCACCTGGCGAACGACGGCTGCAAGTTTTTTTCCGCCTTCACTAAGCAAAGAAATATCCTGGGGGCTCTTTATTCTGACCATGATTATGTAAAAAGCTTAAGTATGTTTTTAAATACCGCTTGAACCGGCGGTTCCCCGTCGACGGTCAGTAACACATGCCGGTCACGGTAATACCGGATTACCGGCTTGGTCAGTATGCGATAGGCGGCCAAGCGCCCGGCAATAGCCGCCGGCTTGTCATCCTCTCGCTGGAATATTTTTCCGCCACAAACCGGGCACGTGACCCGGCGAGGCGATATGTTCTTTCCGGCGATAAAAATCCGGCCGCATCGGTCGCATGTCCGGCGCAATGAAAGCCTCCGAATCGTCGTCCGACGGGAAATCGGCATATTAATGACTAGAGTGATCTGCCGGCCTAGACGCTTCATCAGGCGATCCAACGTCCTGGCCTGCGCTAAAGTGCGGGGAAAGCCGTCAAACACTATACCCTGCGACCGCCTTACCTTCTTCAGGGCCTGCCATAGTATGCGGTTAGCCAGTGCATCCGGAATCAGCTTGCCTTTCTCGTTCATTATTCGGTTGATACGCCTACCAAGCGGCGTCGACCGCTTAGCCATACGACGGAACATTTTGCCGGTCTCGATATGAGCCAGTTTAAGCTTACCCGCCAGCAAACCGGCTTGCGTACCCTTGCCGGAACCCTGCGGACCTAAAATTAAAATATTTCGCACCAATGAAGCCATATCACTAAAGTACTTCGTGTATTATCTTCTGAACTTGCTCATTGAGATCATCCAATGTGCCGATATTTACCACGGTATAATCAGCCATGGCTATCGGCCCCGCTTTTTCTATATTTTCAATTTCAGAATAATCACGGCTTTTCGCCTGGGTACGGGAGAATGAACGGTACTTCATTTTCGGATCATCCTGATATCGCGACCGCCGGTCTTCCAATCGTGCATATCTGGTTTCCGGTGGGGCATAGACAGCCACCACCACGATTTTGTCGCCGTATTTTTCCCGAAACGCCTTATATTCTGACCAGCTGTACAGGCCGTCCGCCAATACGTTCTTCCCGTCAGCTAACAGGGAATCTATTTTGGGAAAATTCAATATGGCGAAAGCGGCCATTCCGTGTTGCTTGCGGAATTCCTCCCGGATGGGGCGTTCGTTTTCCTCCTTTGGTTCCAGGCCGCGCTTCTTGACCTCGTCAAGCGTAATCTGTCCCAAGCGAAGGTAAGCTAACCCTTCGGCAACGAACCGGTCGGCTACCTCGCTCTTACCCGCCCCGCACATGCCGACTAAAGCGATGATTTTTTGGTTGGTTGTGTTCATATGCGTATAGTATACAGTATTATGCCAACAAAAAAAATATGAGCCTTGGAAGCTCAATTTCACTCATTAACAACTCCGGTCAAGAATTTTAAAACCCCTCGTAATTCCGCATCACCAGCTGGGATTCGATTTGCTTCACGATTTCGATCACCACGCTGACGACGATCAGCAGGCTGGTACCGCCGACAACTAAAGATTTCATGCTGGTCACTGACTGCACGATATTCGGCAGGATGGCAATGATGCCCAAAAACAAGGCGCCGCCCAGGATGATCCGGTTGGATACGTACCCGAGGAAATCAGACGTCGGATTGCCCGGCCGGATGCCCGGGATGAATCCGCCCTGTTTCTGCAAATTTTCGGATATCTGTGCGGGGTGGAAAATGACGGCCGTATAAAAATAGGTGAAAGCCACTACCAACACGAAATAAATGATCGCGTACCACAACTGGTTACGGAAGAAATCAATCACGAACGTAGACAACGAGGCGAGGAAAGGGGTGGATGAATTGACGAAAAATTGAGCGATCATCGGAGGAAACAGAATGATAGACACGGCGAAAATGATCGGAATCACGCCGGCTTGGTTGATTTTAAGCGGTAAAAAGGTATTTACGCCTCCGTACATCCTGTTGCCGCGGATACGCTTGGCGTAGGACACGGGGATGTTCCGCTGGCCCTCGGTAATGTAAACGATTGCCGCGACGGTGACCACGGCAATAACCACGAACGCCAAGTAGCCGCCGATCTGGGTCATGTCAAACGTCGCCAACGCCTGCTGGATGCTGCTCGGTACTTGGGCCACGATACCGGCGAATATCAGCAAGGATATGCCGTTACCGATCTTCTTTTCCGATATCAGTTCGCCTATCCACATCAGAAACATGGTGCCGGCGGTAATGACGATAATGGTCGTGATCAACTGAAAAAAAGATAAGTCTGTAATGATACCCTGACCCGACTGATTGAGAAACTTGATCATAGCGTATGCCTGCATCATGGCGAGCGGTACGGTCAACAAGCGCTGGTATTGATTGATCTTCTGACGTCCGGCTTCACCTTCTTTCTGCATCTCTTCCAGTTTGGGGATAATCATGGTCAGGAGCTGAAAAATAATCGAAGCGGTAATATACGGCGCAACGCCCATCATGACGATGGAAAAATTAGACAAACCGCCGCCGGAAAAAATATTCAGTAATCCGAGAATCTGGTTAGATTCAAACAAGTTTTTTAAATTTTCAATGTTTACCCCCGGAATAGGGATATGGGCAGCCACCCGGAATATCAACAACATCACCAAAACAAAGAGTATCTTATTCCGAAGCTCTTTGACTTTCCAGATTTGGCTAATCTTCTCCCACATGGTGTATAGTATAGCGCTTATGCGGCTTTTTGTTTACCTGCCTGCCGTACCACCGGTGATGCCGCGTGACCGCCGGCCGCTTCAATGGCTTTACGGGCGGATTGTGAAAACGCGTCCGCGTTGATGGTCAATTTTTTCTTCAACGACCCGCTGCCAAGGACCTTGACCGGATTTTTTTTATCAGTTAGCAATCCAGCCTGAACTAAAGAATCTTTCGTAATAACCGCACCGTCCGAATATTTTTTCTCCAAATCCCCCACATTGACCGTGCGGTAGCGGGGATAGAAGGAGGAAAAACCACGCGACTTCGGCAATTGCTGCAAGAACATCTTCAGCCCGCGCCGATATAAATTTTTCCGCCCGCCGGACCTGGCCCGCTGGCCTTTTTGCCCCTTACCAGAATATGTCCCGTGACCCGAACCGTTACCGCGTCCGATTACTTTCCGTTTTTTATGGGGATGCGAAGATAAATTTGATAAATGTATTGCCATATTATTTGCCCGTTTTAACCTTCCTGATTTTTGCAATATTATTGAGCTGCTCCAGTGCGTTTAGGGTAGCCATTACGTTGTTCACCTTGCTTTTGGACCCCAGCATTTTTGATACAACATTTTTAATGCCCGCTAGCTCTAATACGGCCCGGACCGCACCGCCGGCGATGACTCCCGAACCGGCTGGAGCCGGTTTCAGCATAACCTGGGCCGCGCCGAATTTCATAACTATCCGGCAGGGGATGGTATCATTGACCGTCATGACTTTTATCAGTCGTTTTTTTGCGGCCGATACTGCTTTATTGATAGCCAGCGAGACGTCAGCGCCTTTACGCAAGCCCATGCCAACACGCCCCTTGTGGTCACCAATAACGACGCACGCCCGGAAATTCATACGCTTGCCCCCAGCCATAACGCGGGTGACCCGGGCGATTTCAATCATTTTCTGATCAAACTCGTCGTCCCGTTCCTTGCGGTCGCCTCGGGGTCGGCCGCGTGATTTTCCCTGTTTGTGATCTGCCATAAAAAATTAATACATTAAAATTTCAAACCGCCCTCTCGCATCCCTTCAGCGATAGCCATCACCCGGCCGTGATACCGGTACCCTCGCCGATCAAAAACAACCGATGTAATTTTAGCTTCCAGTGCAGCCTTTGCGACTGCCTGGCCTAACGCCTTGGCTGTTGCCACCTTGTTCATTTTGGCACCGGCTTTTATAGCTGTATCACCCAATGATACAACCGTATGCCCTTTTTGGTCATCGATCAGCTGTACGGAAATGTGCCGTAGGCTGCGGAATATCGCCGCTCGCGGACATTTCGCCGTACCGGCCACCTTTGCCCGCACCCGCCGGCTGCGCATGATGCGTTTAATTCTTTTTGCTCGTTGAGTATTGAACATAAATAATATTATAAATTAACCGGCCCCGGCTGTCTTGACCACTTTGCCGGCTTTGCGCCTGACCACTTCATCGGCGTACTTAATCCCCTTGCCCTTGTACGGTTCGGGTTTCTTGATATCGCGTATCTGGGCAGCGACTTGGCCGACTGACTGCTTATCAATGCCGGAAACAGTAATGACATTTTTTTCAACCTTGATTTCTATACCTTCAGGGATCTTGAATTCAACCGGATGCGAAAAGCCGACGTTAAGGTTCAGTGACCGGGCGGCTACCGCTGCCCGAAAACCGACACCGCTGATTTCCAATTTTTTTGAGAAACCGCTGGTCACGCCCAGAATCAGATTCTGCACCAATACCCTCGATAAACCCCATAATGAGCGGCCCAGCTTCTCATCAGTCCGTGATACGGAAACTA
>Ga0265297_10001286_pt1 | contig 60551 bp, 62 predicted proteins | sample Munlanlwell13791_FD_192502 | JGI IMG/M metagenome (GOLD analysis project Ga0265297, IMG submission 192502) | Leachate microbial communities from a municipal landfill in Southern Ontario, Canada - Leachate well 137-91 | ecosystem: Engineered > Solid waste > Landfill > Unclassified | place... | reverse complement strand
GCCGTCGTGTAAGCCATACCTAAATAGAAGGCTCCCAAAATCAACAACAAAACCACTAAATATCTCCAAATTTGCCAATTATTAATCATATAAAAATTATATCAAGCTAAAAACAAATTACCAATAATATCCCGCTTCCGGTAACACTTGATCATCAGTCTGATCGGGAATAAGATTTCTTTCCTTACCCAAATAAAAAGCCCACATTTGTAAAGTAGTTAAAAACAATATCGGTAAAATCATGGCGTGAGTATCAGGAACTTGAATTAAATCACTAAAAACCCCCGCCGAAAATTGGGCAGTTTGACTGGTAATCCCGACCACTTTTCCCCCTCTTTTTTTAATTTCCATCGCCAATTTAATTCCTTCATCAAAAAAATATTTGTCGGGCGACAACATAAACAAAAACAAAGAATTCTGATTAACTCGATTAATCAAGCCATACTTTATCTCACTATAATCCAGACTCTCCGCTTTGATATTGGCAATCTCGCATAGTAAAAGTGCAACTTCCTTAGCGATCGGATAACCAAATTTACTACCAACAACGACATAATCGGAGTAATTTATATAACGTTTTACTAAATTTCGATAAACATGGGAATTATTGATTACCGCCGATAAATTATTGGGCAGATTATCTAAAGCATGTAAAACATCCAGGGCAAATCCGGGTGTTGTTCCCAGCAACCTACCCAAATATATAGTTAACATCACAATCGCAATCAATTGTGACACAAATGACTTGGTTGATGGCATGCCCAATGTTGGTCCTGAATGAAGGAATATACCTGCGTCGGTATTCCTAGCCACCGCCCCTCCAACCGTATTGGTAATACCAAATACCGGCAAACCCAACTGTTTCGCTTCCCGCATCGCCGCCAAAGTATCAGGAGTTCGACCAGATTGACTAATTATAAACAGAGCTGATTTCATTTCATTAAAATAATGCTTTTTATTCACAAAATCCATACCCGAATATGCAGCCACGGTAATTGGCAGAGTATTTTCAATCATCACCTTGGCCATCAAGGCCGCATAATATGAACTACCAGAGCCAATAAAATTAAGTCGCTTAACTTCTCGAAATAAATCAACATAGCTACTCAAACCACCAAAATGGGTGGAAGCCTGTTTAAAATCAAGTCGCCCGGCAATAATATTGCGTACCATTTCCGGCTGGTTGGCTATTTCCATCTCAATCCGGTTAAAATATTCATCAATCCCACTAGTTGATTCTTTTAAAGTTTCAATATATTTATTGACCACATTAATACTACCCCCAGCAATCACTGAAGTAACAAAACCCTTGGGCGTAATATGGGCCATTTCACCATCATTCAAATAAACCACCCGATCAGTGAAAGGGTAGATCACTCGCTTACTCATTGACACCCAATACTCGCTGTCACCTAGACCAATCATTGTCCCCATCCCCGCATTGGCCATCACCATTTCGACTAATTCATCCATATAAAATACCAATAATGCATAGGTGCCATCTACCTCCAATAATGCTCTTCTTACCGCCACCGTCAGATCACCAAGGTAATACTTTTCAATCAGATGAGCAATTACTTCAGTATCAGTATCAGTTTTAAAAACATGCCCTTCCGCCAGCAATAATTCCTTAAGCTGTTTATAATTAGATATTAAACCTTTGTGCATTACCGCGACCTTGCCATCACAACTGAAAACCGGATGAATATTCTTCTCGGCCACCTCACCATGAGTCGCCCACCGCAAATGCACACCACCAAGCACTTCATTGCCATTATAATCAAGAACACTTTTTTCTAATTCGTCATGCGATCCTAAAACTTTACGCACAAAAAACTTTTCCGGTCCTTTTAGCAACACACCACCCGAATCAAAACTATAACCCTGCATCAACTTTAATCCCTGAACCAAAATCGGTAAGCATGGCCGCTGTCCGAGATAGCCAAAAAGACCGCTCATTTATTTCTCCAAAATATAGTCTAGCTCCATGATATAATAAAATAAACTAAGCATCAATCATGAGCAAAAAACTCCACCCCGGTGATTCAGGCTATACCAATGACTTCGCAAATAATCGGCAAAAAAAAGGTGATTGTTTAACCAATGCTCTCGGTGATATTGACGAGCTGATTGCCTACCTTGGTCTAGTCAAATACATTGTCAAAGAAGATAAAGAATTCATCACGAATATTCAAAAACAATTACAAACATTTGCCGCCAGCTTGGCTAATTACCCTCACCAAGAGCAATATGTCACTTTGACCGAACTGGAACAAAAAATAAACTTACTAAATAGCAAGTTTACATATGACAATCAATTTTTCATTCCCGGCCACAAAGAAATCCCCACTTTTATCAATATTACTCGTACCATCTGCCGTCGCGCTGAACGATCGATCGTCCAACAAAAACCAGATGATAGCAGTATTATTCCGTTTATGAACCGGTTATCGACATATCTGTTCGCTTTACAGATTTATTATGACAAAAAGTAAAATTACGAATGACGAATTACGGATATAATTAGTCATATATCATTTATTTTAATTATATGGCTAGCCATAAAACTTACCATTATTAGACAGATCCACCATAACACCTCCGGCAATACATTTGCTGCCATTAATTAAAATAAATGATATATGACTAATTATATCCGTAATTCGTCATTCGTAATTTTACTTATAATTTAAAATCTCCCCTTCCGGGCTGATCTCAATAAAATGTTTAGCTTCGCCATTATAATATTGCTGACACTGATTATTAATATCATCATCAATCGGCTGTCTGGGACTATGCGAAATATCCACCACCCATTCATCATTCAACCAACCCAAACACGGACCCTTAACCCATTCCGCCCCGGAATAAGTATTTCTCTTTTCCATAAACAATGACTTAGCCTCGGTAAACAACACTTCATTGTTATGTTCCAAACCAGGTATCAAATCCGAGGCTAGACGAGCGTTGAAATCCAAAAGCCAACATCCAGAGAAAACCGTTGTTGCCGTAAGAAACATTAATATTTTATAAATATTTTTTTTCATAACCAAAAAATAGCCCCTAGGAGAATCGAACTCCTGTTTTAAGATTGAAAATCTCACGTCCTAACCACTAGACGAAGGGGCCTTAAACGATTCCTAATTATTAATTTTACACGAATTTACTATTTTGACAAAGGTCTTAGCCTTCAAACTCGCCCCGCCCACCAATAAACCGTCAATATGTTCTTCATGCAAAAAATCACCCGCGTTTTTATCATCAACACTGCCGCCATATAGAATACGAATATTTTCCGCCACATCGAAACCAAATTCATCCTTTAGCCAATTACGAATATTACCCATCACTTTATTGGCATAGTGCGGCGTCGCCGGGTTACCCGTTCCAATCGCCCAAATCGGCTCATAGGCTACCACTACCCGCTTCAATTCATCCTGAGTCAAACCGACCAGGCCCTCATTCAAATCCCGACCCAATTCCACCACATCACCAGTCAACAAACGACTTTCACCCACACATAGAATCGGTATCAAATTATACTTCAAACACAATTTAATCTTTTTATTGATCAAAACATTGGTCTCCGCAAAATATTTCCGTCTTTCACTGTGACCAATAATTGCATATTGTGCCCAATCTTTAACCATTAAAACTGAAATATCACCCGTAATCGCCCCTGTCTCCTCCCAAGATAAATTTTGTACTCCCAGTTTCAACTGATTATCCTTATTGTCGGCTAAAATTAAATGCAGTTGTTCCAAAAAAACATGCGGCGGACAAATCACCACTTCCGCCAGCGAATCATCAATATGGCCCTCAGAAATATCCATTATCAAATCCTCAGCCGTTCCCACGTCAGTATTCATTTTCCAATTACCTACAATTAGTTTCTTTTCTGCCATAAAAATTATTTATTCTTTTCTACCCAAGTTTTAAAATCACTTTCAGACATCGCCCCATTTTTCACCGACTTGACCTCACTGTCTTTAATAATCACAAAAGTCGGAATACTCATGACCTGATAAGTCTGAGCAATATCGGAAAATTTATCCACATCAACCGATAAAAATTTAACTCCATCGATTTCTTCCGAAACTCGATCAACCACCGGCTTCATCGCCTGACACGGTCCACACCACTGCGCGTAAAAATCAACTAAAGTAGTCCCGGTTTTGATGGTGCTATCAAAATCTTCTTTATTGTCCAACTCAATTATTTTTACCATTATTATTTCCTCCAAATTATTTAATTTTATTTATTATTTATTCGTACGGGCGGGTTTAAAACCCGCCCCTACATTATTTTTTAATTTCGGCTGCGGCATTCGCCTTGATTGGCTTGGATTCCTTATTACCTAAACGTAAATCATATAAATACCACATCATTGCCCCCACGGCGGTGGCCACAAAAACCATATTAAAAATCCAGCCAATAAATGGAATAATCGCTATTATTTCATAAACCAATAGCCCAAGCGCTAAAGCCGAAAGCATGACTATCCAGCTAGTTTTTTGCCGCCCGATCAAAACCGAACCAATGGAGAAACCAGCCAGCACTTTGGCTAGATACATCACCACCCCAAACAGAGCCAAAGAAATAATTGCCAGCGGAATACCGATTAGAGTAAATAACAAAAATACACTCACGGTAAACCAGACAATAATTACCACTATCCCCAGTAACAAACTCCATCCCATCCGTTTAATAAAATAATTATTGGTTTGATCACTAAACTTGGGCGCGATTAAAACTAAAACTAACCCCACCACCAACAACATAATTAACCCGACAATAAAACTACTGACTCGACTAAACAAACTCATTGCTCCCCAACTATCAACAATAACTTGATCGTCTGACGGTTGATATTTGGCAAAGTGAATCGCTCCCCCGACCTGCCCGGTCACAGTGTTATCCAATTCTTCAGTTGAAGTATAGTCAAAATTACCGGCAATCTTGGCTTGTTCACCCAAACTCACCTCTTCCGCGTCAATCTTGACATTGCCATCAAACTGACCATCCAACACTACCCGCGCTCCAGTCACATAGACATCGCCCAAAACATGACCATTTAACACCACATTGGCTCCGGCCACATATAGATCACCATCAATTACCGTATTTTTATCGATAGTAACCTGGGCTCCGGCCAACATGGCATTGCCACCTATCTGCATGGCAACTGTGACATCGGCTCCCGCCGCCCGTAGATTATCAGCCGCTTGACCAGCTAAAGTCACCTGACTACCAGCGACATTTAAATCATCTGAAAAATTACCCGATATATCAATCATACTACCAGCCAGATATGTATCACCCGCTACCTCAAGCTCACCATCCAACAATGCTCCCGCCGCCATCAGATCGTCGGGAAAATTTTCATTCGCCAGATTTAACTCTTCACCGCCACGAAAATCCACTTTGGCATAGGCGGAAACCGGCAAAAACAGATTAAATAATAACACCGTCGAAAATAGCCAACTTAATAATTTTTTCATAATAAATCGTTATCTAAATATTGATAAATTCCCTCTCCCTCATATTATCAGATATGAATAAACAAAAAAAGTTAATCCATATGTCAGGCTCATTTAACGATGTCGGGCAATTTCAATCACCACCTCCATATCATCCGCCTCATCAATCCGATTTGGTTTCTCATGTCCACATTTTGCGCACCGATGTCGCACAATATATTGGCCTCGTTTAATTTCTACTCCCACCGGGCACATTAACCCTCCACACTCCGCCGCTCGATCGCCCGGGTTAATATCAACATGTTTGCTATACAAACAATATGGGCAATGGTTGGTGTAACCATTGCCGATCACCTCTTTCCCGCAATTATCGCAAGTAAAATCTTCTTGGCAACGTTGAAATTTCTTATTTGGCATTAATATCGATTACTAATATTCTGATACTGCTTGATGGCCACTACATCACTAGTCACCGTTCGCAAAAAATATTGCGTCGCCTCATTGGAATGGCCCAGATCACGCATATTCATCTCCATTACCAGCATCCGCTCTTCCAATTTTGTCAATCTCTCGTCCAATAACGATACTTCATCGCTCATTATCTTTGACAAATCATCAATCGTTGTTTTAGTCATGATCCACCTCCATGGATATTAATTATATCTATGTCCTATTTTACTATTTTCGAAATAATGTGGAAATAAAAACGCCCGGAATTTAATTCCCGTCTAATTTATCCGGCCATCAAAAGTCATTTCCAACTTATCCACCCGTTCCTCCAGACTCCGAAAAGTTTTGTACGATACAGTAATCTCCACTTTCTTGGTCAACCGCAACATCTCACTCCCCAAATTTTCCAGTAAAAAATACAAAGACTCTTGACCCTTTTTAATATTTTCCAAAAAGCTGCTTTTTTACCTCTGCCTTATCAGACTCAGTTAAGATCCGAATACCCATTTTTTGCAAATCATCTTTTTTCCTGATTGATAAATCTAGCGACTGATCAAAAACCGCCAAGATACTTTCCGGATCATCGTCAGCCGCAATCCGATTGATCGAAACCCGTCCGCAACCCACGCACTCGTGCACCAGCATCAACTCTCCCGTCCGTACTTTCCCATATTTATCCTGTCCTTCCTGTTTAAATGTTAAACCAATTGGCTTCATCAATGCGCCACACTTGGCCTGCCGGTCACCGGATATGTTCAAATCGACATGTTTGGAAAATAAACATACCGGGCAATGATTACGATGTTTGGTGCTAATTTCCCCAGGGCCGGAAACAGCAGCGCCGCAGTTTTCGCAGGAGAAGGATTGGTTCTTGGATTCTATGTTCATAATCTAATTATTATTAGTAATACTTAACAGCTCTGGTTTCATAAAAACTAATTAAAAAATTATCATTAAGAAAAAGATATCATTAACATACTACTATAACTATTATTATGCAAAAAAATTAACCATAATATGACAAAAGACCGCGAGTTTTACCTCACGGTCTTTTTTAGGCGCACTACTCACCTAGCACTTCGTCCAGGACGCAACTGACCCCTGCCATTCTGAACTTTCACTAAGCACTGCAGTGACAAAATTTTGAATGTCAGACATATTTTCACCTCCTTCGCCCGGCAGATCAAGTGTTTAACACTTAATCCATTGAGCAGCTGATCCACTCCACTCGGAGTCGGTATTTAATATTGTCCAAACAAATTCTTGCACTGCTTTCACCTCCTTTGTTTTTTAGATTCCATGACCTAATATTTTTTCAAAATCTGTTTTTATTTTCTGATATAATCTCTTCCTCTGGTTGCAATAAATATATTGCCCGGAGTAAGAAATATTGCCCTCAAAATCAACTCTTGTGGCCGGACAACCATTTCCACAAAAGTCATAGAATTCACATTCTGAACATTGAATATTAGGAACTGATACCAGTCTCCCAAACTCAACGAACTCACTCGAAGTCATGATCTGGCAAAAATTTTGACAAAGAATATTTCCATACGAAAATTTACTCCGTAAATATTCACATGGATAAATATTCCCTTCCGGATCAACTGACATCCATTTTGAACAACCACCTGTTGTGGCACAAAGGTTTAGTCGATCCTTTTTTAGCCAAACAATAACTTCGTCCAATTCCCTGACTCTTATGCCAGTACTAGCCAAACCCATCCATAAGTCAAATACCTCAGACAAATAATTGAACCATTCGTCCGAAGAGATACTAAAGGCATCCCTATTAGAATCATAGACCGGGCTATATTTTATTGAAGTAAAACCTTGGTTTACCAAAAAAGTAAAAACCTCTTTAGAAAACTCCAGATTTTCCTTCGTGACAGTCGCTATCACACTTGTGTTCAAGCCTACACTACGCAAAACATCCACCCCAGCCATTACTCGACCAAATGATCCGTTTTCGCCAAACTTGCGATTCCTATCATGCACTTCAGCAGAACCATCTAAGCTAACGCTTACTATAAAATTATTTTCTGCAAGAAAGGTGGCCATATCAAGATTAATCAAAGTACCATTCGTCTGAACAAGATTAACTACACCTCTTCCATTAAAATATTTTTTCTGCAAATCCATTGCTTTTTCCATATTCTCCAGACCAAAAAGCAGTGGTTCTCCCCCATGCCAACTGAAAGTCGGGTTTTCAATATCCAATTCAGAATATTTACTCACCACTTTTTCAAGCAATTTTAGAGTCATTCTGTTTATCTTCTTTTTCTTAAAAGGCTCAACATAACAATATGAACAATTCATATTGCATGAAGAACCCACCGGCTTTATCTGCAACAAACACTCCCTGTGCATAACATATCACTTCCTTTCCAAAACTACCTGAGAATCATAGTAATCAACTATTTTCTCAGGCAAAATCAACATCCGATCAATTTCGAGTCTCTCAAGAAACTTAATCTCGTGGGAAACAATTATCATCGTCTTACCACTTTCATTCAGAGCATCAGCCAAAACATCTCTGGTCTGAAAATCCAAATGATTAGTTGGTTCATCAAGAACTAAAAAATTCGATGGAGACACAATCATTTTGGCTAGTGCTAGTCTACTTCGCTCACCAGGAGAAAGAGTCTCAACTTCTTGAAAAACCTTTTCCTGATTAAACAAGAATCTAGCCAAATAGTTTCTTACTGTTCCATGGCTCCAGTCCGTAACATTTAATATCTCATCAATCACCTTATTCTCAAGACATAAATCCTCATGTTCTTGAGAATAATACGCTAATTCAACTTTAGGATTATAACGAAGACTACCCAAGTAACCCCCAATCCTCCCCGCTAATATCCTCATCAAGGTAGTCTTGCCTACTCCATTTTTCCCAACAATCAAAAACTTTTCTTCCGGTAAAACTTCAAAACTCAGACCAGAAATTATCGGCTCGGAACCTGGATATGAAAATTCCAACTTCTCAATATCCAACGGCAACTTACCACAATCCGTGAAATTATCTAGAGATAATCTTACTCTTTTCATTTCATCTTTTATCTCTATTTTCTTTCACTCAAGCGATCAAGTTGCTTCATCCTACTCTTTACCTGTCTTTTTCTTCTTCCCGATATATTCTGCATTTTATTTACATAATCTAAAATACGTTTTTCTTCTCTCTCACGGTTTTTCTCTACCCTCTGCAAAGTGTCATCTCTTTCCTTTTTCTGCTCTACAAATTTCGAATAATTCCCATGATAAATCTCTAAATTCTCATGAGAAACGTAATATATTCGATTTACAACCTCATCCAAAAAAGTCTGATCATGAGAAATAATGACCAATGCCTTTTTGTACTTCTTCAGAAAATCAACCACCCACCTCAACATATCTTTATCTAAGTGGTTGGTAGGTTCGTCCATCAACATCACATCTGGCTCAGAAAAAATCAGTCTCGCCAAAGCTATTTTTGATTTTTCTCCACCAGACAAACTCCACATCTTTCTTTGCAAATCAAAATCTTCCGCACCAAGACCTTTTATAACTTTTTTCAGTCTACCTTCAAGTTCATATCCGCCCAGCATCTGAAACCTGTCTTGTAAAACTATGTATTTATCCATCTTCTTCTCAACATCGACTCCATCCTCCATAGCCTCACAAATCTGATTCAATTCATCTTCCAATTCCTTTAAGTTATGAACAGACATAAAATAATCATATATCGTACTATCCATAACAGAATAATCATCGTATATAACCTGGGGCAAAAACCCCAGTCGAGTGTTTTTTGCTATTTCAATCCTGCCCGAGCTGGGCTTGATATCACCCATTATCGCCCTGAATAAGGTGGATTTACCAGCTCCGTTAGGCCCAACAATACCAATCTTGTCTCCGTCCATAATTGTGAAAGACGCACCATCTATCACTTCCTTTGAATACTTTATTACTACATCGATCGCACTGATCATGTATATCCCCCTCCTTACATTCAAATCATTTAATTATTAAAGAACAATTAAAATATATTTAAATATCTTAATAGATCTGTTAATTACAACTAAAAAAAAATTACATTAATTCCAATTTATCCTCAACAATATCAATCATCACCTTACCCCCGTAGGGCACTACCCGAAAATCATTCACCTCATGTCCAAACCAATCCACCTTTACAATCGGAAAATCGAACCCTCTTGCCGCATCCAAAATAATTTCAGCCAAATTATTGTTATCAATATCGTCACCCACTACATTGCCAACCATCATCCCCTTTATTCTGCTAAATACCCCGTGCAATCTCATCTGATACAATTGATACTCAACTGCCGATAATCCATCATCAACATCTTCCCAAAATAATACTCTTCCAGAAAAATCATCAACATAATCCGTAGCCAACATATTATTCACCACAAACAAATTACCTCCATACAACTCACCAATCACCTTTCCAGATCTTACCACTTGAAAATCATCAGGCCAGAGCAACCCACCAGTATCAATAAAAGTAGTTAAAACTCCAAAAGATTCATTGGTTAAACTAGAAATATCTTTAATATGAGGGCCATAATACAATTTTAGATCTGTCTTTTTTTGAAACGCCAACAGCAAATGAGTAACATCACTATAGCCAATCAAAATCTTATTTAATTTTGAATAAACACTCCAATCAATTCGATCAAGTAAATGATTGGCACTATCTCCGCCCAAAGTACACATCACAACGTCAATATCGTCATTTAGTAAAATCTGATCCAAACCAGCTATTCTCTGTTCAATACTACCCGCAGAATTATTATCAACTTCATAGACATTTGGTGCCATTACAATATTAAATCCCTCTCTCCTTAATCTATCAACACCAAAATTAAATATATCTTTATACTCTCCAAGATGTCTTGAAGGAGCAATTATTCCGATCGTCTTCATTAAAATTTGAATTAAAAAAATACGTCCACAACCAATTTAACATAACTGTCAAACTAACACTATAGTACTTATACACAGCCATTTCTAATTTGTATTTTACACAAACAGTTATTAATTTCAGCTTAAGCAAAAATTAACAAAACATTAAAATAACCAATAATTTCTCATTAAATTTTAATTAAATCTCCCGCTTAAAATATATTTGGCAGGATAGTTTTAGTTATGGGTGTTTTGGGAAAGTGAGGGTGAAGAAATGATTGTATTTGCGAGTGGATTTGGTATTGTATCTCTTGTAAATCAAAACCAAAAATAAAAGATTTGCCCTTTGGGAGAAGGGATATCTTACGACCTAAGGAGGTGTTTGTTCTGCGAACACGTTTTCTTGTCTCCTCCATTTTTCTTGCACTAATCCTTCTGGGATTACTTACTGGGTTTGGTTGTGGTGGCCCAGAAAATCTGTTTAAACCCGCTCCGGCGGGATCAGATTTGCCACCCGACCTTGGAAACTACATTTCCTTCGTAAGCCCCGAGAATTCGGTTTCTTACGACCTTTGGCCCTCGCCAAAAAACCCCTTGTTCACATCCAGTGCAACAAAACCCTACAGACATGGAACGTTGGTACCCAAAGATCTAACGGTCATCGACCACATAGAGCCTAAGGGTTGTGAATGGTACTTCGTAGTCCATTTCAACGATGGTACCGACCACAAACAGACTGTAAACTTTTACGAATAGTCTGTTAACTAACTGACCATAAATCCCCTCTCCCATAATTTAGGCCGTCACAAAAAAAGTGGCGGTCTATTTCTTTTTAAAAACTGCACAAACAAACAATGATAAAGGCTTGTCACGTATGCGATAGTTTGATACGCTGCAACGCGTGTTTAGTGAAACATATTTCTCATTCATTATCAAACAATATTATTTATATTTGTCAACGATTCAAGGTTGACTAAATAAGATATATAATAGAGATGGGAAAGTATGCGCTCTTTAACAACACTCAAAAAGGAAATCAAACTAAGCTAGGCAACAGTAACTACTGTGCCCTACTCCTTGCTTAGTTTAGATTGGTTTCCTTGTTGAAAATAAAGGAAATCAAAAAGTTTAAATAATATTTTATAAAAATTTATAATAAATTTTAAAAAAAATAAAAGTGAGGTGATTTTATTGAGGAAAATCGGAAAAGCAATATTAATGACAATTTTCTTTTTTTTCATTTTGTTTTGCGGCGGCGGAAATAAACCATACATTAGCACATCAGTATGCCGCGAGATTACATTTGAAAAAAACGAAAGAAGAACGGTAGAAACCAGAAAAGACGATCTGCAAGAAATAGCAGATCAAAATTTATTTGAAAGGATTGATCAATTTGTTCAGAACGAAATTTTTTAAATTTACCTCAACCATCCTTATTTTGTCATTGTTGATAGGCTGTGGTGGAGGCGGACTTCCAGGGGTGCCCTCGGACCCCACATCGGTCCCCACAAACATCACTTTTCCTACCCCCAGTGGCCCTGACAAGACAATATACAGAGTCTTGTCAGACGAGGCCAACGGCCGAGTCGAGGGAAATCCAATAACTACTGGGAGTCAAATTGACGGAAGTCAAGCTATTCCATTTGGGTTCAATTTGGACTCGAATGGAGATGGCTTTTCTGAAGTCAACAAGGGTGAGTACCTCATTGGTATCTACCAACAAGGTGGTACAAACCCAATAGTTGAGCGACAAGTGTCGCTCAGTGGAGAGTCGTACACAGACGACTACTCCACAGGAACCGCAACGGCGACCCCTACCCTACCCCCGACGCCCGGGCCAGGTACGCCAACGTGGACACCAAGTCCAACGTTGGTCCCCACGTCGACCCCAATTCCTGGGGCGACGTTTACGCCTACCCCGACCGCCACCGCTACGGCGACCGCGGTGCCGACACCGGTGGTGACATTAGTTGCCCCCTCGGGTGGACCCGAGGGAACGGAAGTAACCATTGTAGGCAGTAATCTGGGCAGCTGTTCAGTGAAAATAAACGGGACAGACCAGTCATTGGGTGTCATAACCCAAAACGACGGTTTGATCTCATTCAATATTGTCAGTGAAACCTACGTATTCGGACAAGGTTTTACGACAATAAAGATAGAAAATACCAGCGGATCCGTCGAGAAGGATTTCGTCGTCTATAAATATAGGGACGACATCTCAAAAGACACCGCTGGCTGGGGTATTTGGGACCTGGTATTCGATCAAACTGGAAACAAGGTATACGCTTACGATTTAAGCTGGAACATCATCAGAGACGTATCTTTTCCAGCATTGACCGAAAATAACACAAGCAGTACCTCGCTTGGATTGGGATATATCGGCCTCCATCCAGGAAATAACAGGCTGTACTTACCGACAGGTACAACAGCATGTTATTTTCCAATAGATTTCTCAAGTGGTCCAACATCTTTTCCCGGCGCTCCTTTCTCTGGGCAAGGAAATGGGGTAACATATAACCCACTCCTTCCCAGTAAAATATTTTTTGTGGATGATAACGGTGGATCATCATCTACTGTTATGCAATTTGACCTTGATGGTTCGAATCCTTCCACAAAAATAAATTTATCAGCAAGGCCGCAAGATCTTATTTCTGATGAAGACGGTAACTTCTATGTTGCCAGTTCTGAAAGCGATAAGATCACAAAATACAATTCCAGCGGAACATATATTGCAGAATGGAGCCAAAATAACAGTAATTTTTTGTGCTCTACCAAAAAAAACGGAAAAACTGCAATATTCTCTGACGGCGACACCGGCACCGGTAATGCAATGGAAAGTCTATTCCTGGTAGAAGGAACGACGTCCACACGTATGTGTGACATAATCCTACCTACAGGATGGGCTCCAGGAGGTGGAGATTTCAGCAACAACTACCTCGTATATTTCGCCGATCCACCTCGACGCTGGGAAGTATTTTCGTTCTAAAATAAAAATCAAAACATAAGCAAAATCAAAAAATCTATATCGTTTACGTTTTGATTCTTTATTTAGAACGTAAGCGAAAGACCGACGCATAAAAGCTTCGGTCTTTCGTGATTTATTGGGGTATTTTTTACTAATTACTTTCTCAGTGTTTGTTCTGAAAACACACCGTGATCAAATATATCCATTATCGTGCCACTCTCTCTATCAATTTCATATACAACCTTCCTCTCAACATCATTGTAGTGTCCAACTGATTCAATAGTTATGAAATCAAGCGGCACATGAATAGGATTATTAGCACCATCAAAAGCCCAAAGCGCTACCACCGCACTACCACTTTCATTATTTGTTAAACACTTTACTCGCAAACTATATACATAATCATAATTGCCAGTTCCAAGTGAAGATACATTTTCAATATTATATAATGCGCCCTGCTGATTATTTCTCCAGTTTTTGTCAGTAAAATATTCTTTACCACGAGGAGACACAAGATCTGTATCACCTGTATCCACATCTTTTGCTACCGGATGCACCATTAATTGCACAAACTCATCACTACCAGTCACAATACCATCAGGAGCCCATCTTAAACTAAAACCCTTTACTTCATCCTTCTCCGGGAACCTAATCTCCAGCGTCTCATCTTTATTTATCCTCACCTCTTTATCCACCGCCGGATTAAACCCATTATAATTCCCCAAAAACGGATTCTTCGGATCCCGATAATAAATCCGGAGTTCATACCACGCCTGATTCTTGGGCACCACCCCCGCCTCCACCTCAGTTTCACTCAAATTCCTCACCAGATCCTGCCCCATAAAAGCCGAAGTCTGATCATCCAGCGTCACATAGTGTGCCGGAGTGGCCGCCGCGCAGCGATCGACATCCGTACCGCCGGAATCATAGCAGTCGTTGGCCGCCTGCTGATCCCAAAACTCCACATCATGATCAAACCGCCATTCCAGCAGCGCCGCTTCCACGCCCGCTTCCGCCGCGTAGAAAGCCTTCAGCGAGTCTTCAAATTGGTTGGTCTGGCTAATGTTGGACCGCGACAGACGAGCAGCACCAAGACCGGTGCCGGCGAGGCCGGCGATTATAATCAGGGCCATGATGATGGCCGAGCCGGAGTCGTCGGAGAGGATAGATTTAATTTTCTGATAAATAGATTTCATTTATGTAAGGCTTTATTTGCATTCTTGATGATGAGATCCCCGATAGCCGGAGCACTTCGCTACGCTTCGTTTCCGGTCGGGGATGACATTAAAAGTAAATATCCATTCTTCTAAAATACTCGCTTCCGCCTCCAGGATGACAGGTAAATTATGTTGTCCGATGCTATCTTACTTGATCCTTGATCCTTGACACTTGATCCTTTTATTCATAACTCCGCATCCGCGAAGTCACCCGTGTACTAAGTTCCACCGATTTAGCTAACTTATTGAAGTCTTGCCGTTTCACCTTCATCCGCAGTTCCACACTGGCGTATTCATTGGCCGGCTGGATCACCGCGAACTCAAAGTCTTCCACATTGATCACGCCGCTGGAAAGCTGCTGCACGCCGCTCAAAAGATCACATTGTTTATTGATCACCCCCTTGGCATTATCCGTACCTTCATCCATCAATTCAAAATACATTGAACAATCCATCAGGTCTCCGTCCACCGACAAACTCTTGTATTCCAAAGTCTTGCCCCCGTCCGCCGTCTCAAAATCCCATCCGCCCCTAATCTCGCGCGAAACTTGCTCAATCGCGTAGCGCGCGTCCTGCTGCGCAAACCGCTCATTTTCCACCCGCAAAGTAGCGTTGGACACCATGGAAAAAACACCCATGAACATGATGGAAGACAACATGAAAATCATCGCCGCGATGAGAATCTCGACAAGAGTGAAACCGGATTGATTTTTATATGTTTTTTTCATAATTATTTTCTGGATCCCCAATCAGAAACGCTATCGCTTTCTGTTGAGGATGACAACTGCCTGCCTGTCATCCCCGCCTTGAGCGGGGATCTCATCCTCAAGCTCCACTAAACACGTTATGGATGAGATCCCCGATGGCCGAAGCGCTCGCTGACTCGCTTTCGGTCGGGGATGACATTTTGGCAATACGCTCCACTTATTTAAAAGTTCTCTTTTATTGATAACTAATCGAACTCCAGTCCGAGAGCATGGTCACCAGTGATAGATCCTGCGGCTCGCCTTTATCAAACCACTCCACCACCACCTCCACCCGTTTGGCTAAAGTGCCGGAAATATATGAACCACGATCGTCATTTGCAATATCATGCAGACCGGAAATATTGTCGTCAGTTAATTCATCAATATTTTTGGTAACAGTGTACTCCGTATTATCAATATCGCACACAATTTCGCTGGTACTTTGCACCTCGCATTCACTACCGGTCGTCGCGTAGTAGTTATTTAAATCATCCAAAATATCACTGTCTTCCCAGCGTGTCTCGGCTTTAAGGTCATCCCAATTACTATCCCGCTTGCGCCGAATTTCCTCTATGACCTGTTGGGCCAGGTTGTAAGCCACTACCCGCTTTTCATTCAGACGTTCGGCGGTCGTCACCGTGTGTGAAAGACTAAGAGCCGCCGTGGAAGTAATCAAAAGCATGGTGATGCCAATGATGACTTCGATGAGACCGAAACCGGATTGATTGTTATGTAATTTTTTCATTATTAATTACTATTCTTATTATCTCTACCAACTCTTCTGTCATCCCCGCCTCTTTCCCCCTGTCATCCCCGCCTTGAGCGGGGATCTCATCCTTTAAGTTTATCTCAAAGCATTACGGATGAGATCCCGACATCGGGAGCGCTATCGCTTCCCGTGCGGGATGACATTTTAAGTACAATACTGCGGCAAATACCGACAAATATAATCATTCCCACTACAATAACCCAACACACAATAACCCGTCGCGCACTCACTACCCACCTCACAACTGGACCCATTATTTTTTAAATCAGGATTTGCCGGTCGAGTACAATCACATCGATAATTAAGACAAGTACCGCCCAGACACTGTGTATTGCTCGTACAAAAACTCACTTTGCTGCATTTCGAATCAATCGGCGGCGCTTCGCAATCCTGGGGAGCGTTCCAATAATTTTCTCCACTATTGGTATCACAATATCCATCATCTGGCCGCACTGGACAATCACTCGGACAGGAATCACTATTTTCATTAGCATCACAACCGCCATCTGGACATTTAGCTGTTTTAGCCACGCAAACACATTGGTCACAATTCTGATTCGTTAAACATTGCAAGCCTGGTTCGCCACATTGTTCGCCAGTCTCTATTGTACCATTTCCACAAACCGGCAACGGAGCGCAATATTTTACCTGCGAAGCCGAAATCACACACTCAAATCCGGTCTGACAATCCGCGTCAGTATTGCATCCGCCATAGCTCGCCCCTTCATCGGTTACCAGCGGTGTCTCTTCTCCACCATTATTTAAAGGGGGCGGCACCGTCACTGTCTGCTCGGCCGGCAATTCCCTCGGCTCACCCACGGTAGAATTTAATAAATCAAACGAATCATTGTAGATCCCAATATTGTAATAATAATCGTCCACATCTTGCATGGCGGTATGTTTGACCTCAATCTGACCGTAGGCCGGAACACTCAGGGCATCATCGGCAAAAATTTTACCCGTTTGCACCTGGAAATACAATTTATCCACACCGTCCACAAAATCGATTAAAATTTTGTCATCAAGGCATGTCGTGTGGGCGGGTTCTGTAGGGGCGGGTTTTAAACCCGCCCACACCGAAATATAATTTTCGGTCAAACAACCAACGTCGGCGCCATTGTCCAAAATTTCCCAAACATAATAATCAACATTATTTTCATCCGGCGCAAACGCCAGTGTCTGCGCCTGGCGCAAACTATTGTTCACATCCAGTGAACCCTGTCGCAACACCTGCTGGTTACGATAGGCCGGCAGATAGGTGATCGCCGCACCCAATAGCATGACCATAATGGCAATGGCAATCAGGAGCTCGACGAGAGTGAAACCGGATTGATTTTTAAATATTTTATTCATTATTAAATTTTTTTTCTATTCCTTTACCACTCTTCCCTAGTCCCCACTGCTTTCTCCCTGTCATCCCCGCCTTGAGCGGGGATCTACTCATCAAGTACTTTTTAAACGCCTTACTGATGAGATCCCCGATAGCCGGAGCACTTCGCTACGCTTCGTTTCCGGTCGGGGATGACATATAGGTTACATATACCATTCCACTAACCAATTTAACTGCCTTGACAAAAAGAAAACCAGATAGTAGGCCAAAATCATAAACGGACCGAAAGCTATTTTTTGCCGCCAGGTAGTCTTACCCATCAATATTAGCGGCAAAACATAGAGAGCACCAACAATAAAGGACAACATGATCAAATAATATGTACCCGGGACGCCGATCAATAGGCCCAGCACCAAAGCCAGCTTGATATCCCCTATCCCAATCCCCTGCCCCAGCGTCACCAGCCACAACGCCAGGAAGAAACTAAAACCAACCAACGAACCAATGATCGCTTCAAACCACTCCACTGTGCTTATCTGTCCAAAGATCATTAACAGTAAAATCGCCACCATCGCCCAGACCATCAGCATATTGGGCAAAATTCCATCCAAAGCATCGATCGCCAGCAGAGCCGAGAGGAAAAAAGCAATTATTAAAGCAATAACAAATAGTAAACCCGAACCATAGTGCCAATACAATAAGAGCGCTAAGAGCGCGTAAAACAGTTCAATCATTGGATACTGCCAACTGATCGGCCGTCCACAGTAGCGACACTGTCCACCCAGAGTGATAAAACTGATCAGCGGAATCAAATCATATGTACTTAACATATGCTTACAATGCGGACACACCGAACGCTCCGTTAATATTGATTTTAGATTATTCTCCCGCCACCGCCAGATAAAACTATTCAAAAAGCTGCCGAGAAATAAACCGAAGATAAAAATGGGAATGTTCATTTTGTGTTTGTTTTTTTAGAATTTTAAATTTTAAATTTTAAATTTAAAAATAATTTTAAATGATCAAATTTTAAAAGCTAAAACGACTTTGTCTTCGTGTCTGTTTTAAAATTTAGACATTTAGAAATTTAAAATTCTAAAAAACCAAGGGGGCGCCGAACCTGCGGCCGCGCTCTCCCCTTGGTCTTTTTAAATAACAATTATTATAACGTTCCACCTTGTATTTCTTCTGTACCGCTAGCATTTCGACCAGCCGTATCACTGACATATTCGATAGTCAGCGTAAAAGATTCCGTGCTGTTCTGTGTGTAAGAAATACCACAAGTAGGAGTTGGACTATTGATTTCACCACAACCAGAAGGAAGAGTTGGCAGTTGATCCAAAACTGTAGTTTCTAATAAACCAATATCATCTGGATATTCTCCTTGTATGGTGTAATAAGTCTCCAACGCGGTACTCAGGTTGGCGCCGGTAGCTTGCAAGCTGGCATCTTTGGCCCGTTGCTGAGCACCACGCACAATGCCCAAAGCCACGACGGCCAAAATACCAATAATTGCAATCACCACCATCAGCTCAACCAAGGTGAAACCTTTAGAGCGCTCTAAAAGTTCTTTTCTCATCTTTTTTCTCCTTTGAAAGAAAAATTTATTTTTAATATTTACTTTTATATTATAACTCACGTTCGACCAACGTAAAATATAAAATATAAGGATCAAGAATCAAGGATCAAGTTTCAAGGATCAAGTCACTTGGTACTTGAAACTTGATCCTTGATACTTATTATAAGACTTGCGATACCTGAAATACCGGCAGCAGCACCGCGAACACCAGACCCGCCACACCCAGACCAACAACTACCAACATGATTGGCTCAAACAAAGAAAAGATGCCTTTGACCAACATATCCGTTTCTTCTTCAAAATAGGTGGACAGGTTACTCATGGCTTTGCCCAATTGTCCCGACTGTTCCCCGACCGCCACCATCTGACCAACCACCGTGGGAAAAAGCTGATCGCGTTTCAATGGTGTGGAAAAAGGAATACCTTTTTCCACATAGGGCGAACAATCGCGAATAGATTTTTTGAAAACAGAATTATCCATCACTCCGGCCGTAATTTCAATCGCGTCCAAGATGGGAATACCACCTTCCACCAACATGCCAAAAGTGCGAGAAAAACGCATCATGGAAGACATGAGAATCAAATGACCCACCACCGGAATCTTGAGAATATATTTGTCGCGCCAGGCCCGGCCATAGTCACTGGTAAAGAAACTGTATAATCCAAAAATCAATATGACTGAACCAATAATGACAAGATACCAATAATTGATAAAGAAATCAGAGAGAGCAATCAAGATTCTGGTCGCCAAAGGCAGTTGCGCCCCCACGTCATCAAACAGGGCCTTCAGCTGCGGGATCACATAGACCATCACCACCACCATGGCCGCGATCATCATCACCACCACAAAAATTGGGTACATCAGTACACTATTGATCTTAGATTGGAGTGATTTCTGCTTCTCAATTTCCTCGGCCACTTCCCGCAACACTTTATTCAACTGACCAGTTTCCTCACCCGAACGAACCATGTTGACAATAAACCGCGAAAAAACCTCCGGATGTTTGGCCGCCGACATGGACAGTGACAAACCTGATTCCAAATCCATGGCAATCAAGGCTAGAGTCTCTTTCAATTTAGTATTTTTGGTCTGATTGACCGAGGTCTTCATGGCCTGAATCAGCGGGAAACCCGCTTCCACCATGATCGCCAGCTGTCGGGCAAAAATCGCCATCTCGCCCACGCTCACCCGGTCTAAAACCGACAACAGTGAATCCATCACATTGCGCTGTTTTTCCAGCCGCAGTGGGGTGTATTTTTGTTGCTTGAGTAGCTCCAACGCCTGCTTCATGTCCTCCGCTTCCAGACTACCGGCGATCTTCTCTCCACTCACGTTTTTGGCCTCAAAAAGATATGTTTTCATTTTTTATATTTATTATTTGTTTTCAAGGATCAATTACTAAGTATCAAGTTTCAAGGATCAAGGATCAAGTACTTGATACTTGAAACTTGATACTTGATCCTTTTATACAATTAAAGTCTTCAAATTATCCGGATCAATCGCCCAAGACAGGGCTTCGTCCAAATCCACCACGCCCCGTCGGACATAATCGGCCAATGATTTATCCAGAGTAATCATACCATCAGCCGCGCTGGTTTGAATCACGCCTTGCAGTTGATGCGCCTTGCCTTCTCGGATCAGTGAACGCACCGCCATACTACCGGTCATAATTTCACAAGCCCCAATTCGGCCTCCACCTTTCTTTTTCAATAATCGTTGGGAAACTACCCCCTCGATCACATTAGCCAGAATAGTTCGCACTTGTTGTTGTTGATGAGAAGGAAAAACGTTGATAATTCGATCAGCCGTCTGGGCCGCGTCATTGGTATGCAAAGTGCCAAACACCAGGTGACCCGTTTCCGCCACGGTAAGCGCCGCTGAAATTGTTTCCAAATCACGCATTTCACCAATCAGTACCACATCCGGATCCTGACGAAGCGCTGCCCGCAGCGCCGCCGCGAAATCCTTACTATCATGTGGCACCTCCCGTTGCTCGATCAAGCTCTTATTGCTGTTGAAAATATGCTCAATCGGATCCTCAATCGTCACAATATGATCACGACGATTTTGATTGATCGTATTGATCAAAGAAGCCAAGGTGGTTGATTTACCACTACCGGTCGGCCCCGTCACCAGCACCAACCCGTGAGATATCTTGGTGAATCTTTCAATAATCGGCGGCATGCCCAATTCTTCAAACGTCTTTTCCATTGACTTGATTAACCGCAGCGCCGCGGAAATTGTCCCTTTTTGGTAAAAAACATTGGCCCGGAAACGAAAACCGTCTTTATAGGGAAAAGAAAAATCAATTTCCCGAATCTGAATCAATCTTTCTCTTTGTCGTTCATCCATCAGGGAGTAACACAACTGCGCCGTTTGTGATGAAGACAACTTCCCATATTCTTCCAAATATTTCAGATCGCCATCCACCCGAATCACCGGACAATTCTCCGCCACGATATGCAAATCGGAAGCGTCCTGTTTAATTGTAATATCAAGTAATTTTTCAATTAGTTGATTGTCGTCACTAAAAGATTGTTGTTGATTAAGCATAGTTGTATATTATTTGTTTATATATTTATTTTTTTCCTGTCATCCCCGCCTTGAGCGGGGATCTCATTATCAAGTCATTTATAAACGCCTTAATGATGAGATCCCGACATCAGAAGCGCTTCGCTTTCTGTGCGGGATGACACACGCCATTACTTTGTTGTTACCCGATACACTTCATCCAGGGTCGTCATTCCTTGCAGCGCTTTGACAAACCCGTCCTCTCGCATCGTAATCATCCCTTCTTTAACCGCTTGGGCAAAAATATCGATACCGGATGATTTGGCAATGGCTAAATCCTGGATCGTCTCCGACATTTCCATCACCTCAAAAATCGCCACCCGCCCCTTGTAACCAGTGTCCTGGCAATAATCACACCCCAAGCCTTTGTAGAACTTCATGTTAGTCATATCTATACCTAACAGTTGAAAATGCTCGGGAGGAACATGCTTAAGCTCTTCCTTGATTTGTTTAACTTTTTCCTCGGAAATCTTCACCTCCTGTTTACAATGGTCACAAATCCGCCTGGTCAAACGTTGAGCCATCACCAATACCAAGGAAGAAGTGATTAAAAATGGTTCGATGCCCATATCGATCAATCTTGGTACTGCTGATGGCGCGTCGTTGGTATGTAAAGTCGACAAAACCAGGTGACCGGTCAAAGAGGCGTGTACCGCCAATTCAGCCGTCTCGCCGTCACGAATTTCACCCACCATGATAATATTGGGATCCTGACGCAAGATACTGCGCAAGCCCCGGGCAAAAGTAAAGTCAATATCGGGCTTGATCTGCACCTGATTGACACCGGGAATATGATACTCCACTGGATCTTCCAGTGTGATCACATTCACGCCCGGCACCGACACCATGCCCAGAATCGAAAATAGAGTGGTCGATTTACCGCTACCCGTAGGGCCAGTCGATAAAATCATGCCGTTGGAACGATGGATATTCTTCTCCACTTTCTGTTTATTCACCCCTTGTAAACCCAGCTGGTCCAAAGTTAGCCTTCCCGAAGATACATCCAAAATTCGAATAACCACTTTTTCCCCATGCACAGTCGGCAAGGTGGAAATACGCAAATCCACCATCCGGCCTTCGAAAGTTACCCTAAATTGACCATCTTGCGGAATACGGTGCTCATCAATTTTTAAAAGAGCCAAAATCTTAATCCGCGATACCAAAGCTGGTTGCAAAGATTTATCAATTTCCATAATCTCCTGCAATACACCGTCAATTCGATAACGCACCCGAATTTTATCCGTCATGGCTTCAATATGAATATCAGACGCTTTGGTGTAGATAGCGTAGTTCACAAAAGCGGCCACAATCCTGGGGATATCGCGCGTGTTGATTATCTTTTTTAACTCATCGACTGATTCCACTTTTTGCTTCAAGAGGTTTAGCCAGCTTTTTTGTTCTTCGGAATAATCCTGATTTATAACCTCACTTTCTTTAACCTCTTTCACTCGCTCTTCGGCCACGGCTTGGCTTTCTAATTGATGGATATCGGATTCGGCATTATCCGGATGGGCACGCAGCAGCGTGCCCCTACCAGCATCCATGCCCGCATCCGTACGGGCACGCTGCTGCGTGCCCTCCCCACGCTGCTGCGTGCCCCCAACAATTATTTGCGCGTCATCAATTTTGGTGCCCAATTGACCATATTTTTGGATAATATTATCAATTTCTTCCTGGCTCGCCAATCCTTCCTTTAATAATGTTTGTTGATAGGCATGTATTAAATCAACCAGTTCCGAGCGAGTCACCACAAACAATTCCACCCGCACTCCTCGACTTCTTCCGAGGAAATCCAATATTTCGCGCAACTCCAAATCCAGCGGATTATCAGTCGCTACGCGTACCAAATCAGCATTAACCTCAAAAGTAACTACTCGATATTTATAACAAATTTTGTAACTAATAAACTGATAAGTTTTTATACCTAATCCATATGGCACATCACCCACTTTCAAACCGGCAAATCTGGCCAAACAATCTCGCAATTTAGTTTCATCGGTCAGACCCTTTGATAGAACTAGATCAACCACTGATTTTTTACTAGCCAACACCTCATCAAACAGTCGATTAACCACATCGGTCTCTAAGCCACATTCGCTGGCAAAAAAATCTTTAAAACTGTTTTTGTGAATTAGTTCTTGCATCAATTTAAAATTATTTAATCCTAAACGGGTTAGCCCGACCCAAACGCTCATCGGAAATCTGAATTGGCCAGTCACCATATTTTTGACGTTCACTCATTTGCTTCATCGCTTCATCCGTAATTGGATTGGCATTGACCACTTTGGGCAAAATATGTACCGCTTGCCGTTCAGTTAAAGTCGGGAAACTATAATACCAAGAAGCACCGAGAGCAGCGGCCATGTAGATCAAAACAATGATGATACCAATTATCCAAGACTTTTTCATATTTTTATTATAATTTTATATTATTTCTTATAAAGTACTGACATCTCCAATGTATGTACCACTTCCTGATCAGTCGCTTCAATATTACTGGCCGTACTATATTTATTGACCAAAACCAAACGGGTACTATTTTGCATCTCCTGGATAAAATTCAACAAATCCGGATATTCTCCCTCAAGTTGAACCATAATTTTAACCTCGTCCGCGTTATCAATCTCCACTACATCCTTTTTGTCGGGTTCCACCACTGACAAACTTTTGACAAACAAAGAATTATTGACCGCCATCCGTTCCACCTGGATCATAATATCATCAACACTATCCTCAACTGGAACGACATCATTTAGTAAATTTATTTTGTCAGTTTCTTTGTTTAAGAAAATCATAAATCTCTCCACCGCGTTCAGTTCTTTCTGTTTGGCCTCCAATTCTGATCCGGCAGCTTCATAACGCAGTTGCCCACTTCGCACCGTATCCCAAAGAGGCATGATCCAGTAGTTCATCACCAACGCCACAGCTAGTACGGTCATAACGCCAACTAGCATTGGCACTTGCTTTTTCTCGTATAATTTTATGGCTTGTTTTTTCATGTTTATGTTTATTTTTTTTAATAATTATTAAATTCACCTGTTAATTACTTGTCACCGTCATATCAGCGTTATCAGTGGTTACTTCCTCGTCGCCTGATATTAAATTAAACACATCTTCCTCAACAACTTCTGTCTTAAATGCCTCGGCGGTCGGCTTCAGTTCCAGACTAAAAGCCACTCGACTGGCACTCTCACTGTCGGGCCGCAAAACAGCCGTTTTTAGCACTACTTGTTGAAAATCAACCTCATTTTTAAACACATTCAATTGTTCGGCAATTACGCGATAACTTGGCGCCACCCCATCGATGGAAAATGAACGATCAGAGCGATTGACAATAAACGAAGAATAAGTCACTTCATTCAAGGTAATATCGCCTAACTTGGTCAAAAATTTATCCCAATCCAAACCATAAGCTACATAATCGTCAAAAATTTTGGTGGCTTTGGTCATTCTTTCCGCCTGTTTAAACACCTCACCCTCGACATCTTTCTTCTTGATATCGGCGTCAATCACAGCAATCTGATCATTGAGAGCGGCTGTTTGCTTAGCTTGTGATGAATCCATATACATCAAAGCCCCACCCACTATTAGCGTCACCAACAAAACAACGATTGAGCTGACTATGACCGGCATGGTATAAACCGGATATTGATCCAATTCCACGCCCTGCTTTGATTCGATTGAAATTTCCATCTTATTTATTATTTATATTTATTTTTACTAAATTATTTCTTTAAAGCTAGTCCCACCGCATTGGCCAGGCGCATTTTCTCACCCACTTCCTTGAAAAGTACACTACTTTGGGTAATTGCTTCTGGTGTTTTAACTTCCACGGTCGCTAATTTACTCGAATCCTCTAGCACCAATTCCCGCCATTGACTGGAATTGTAATCGCCACCTGATAAAACTATTTTATTAATCTCAATTCCGTATTCGATTCTAATCATGGAAGCCACTTTGACAATTTCACTCACAATATCATCACGCAAAGGCTTGTATATTTCATAGACCATTTGTTCCTCGATCTCTTTATTGGCTCTTTTTTCCCGTTCCGCTTCCTCAATCGAAATCATCTTTCGTTGTGATAATTCCTTGGTAATTCGTTTACCGCCAATGGGAATAGTTTTGTCCAAAATCAAATCATCACCGGCAAATACCTCAATATCCGTCTCATCACTATGCATATCGGCCACCATCACTGTTTTGTTATTGGAATTAGTCACCAATGATCTTTTTAAAGAAAAAGCATTGATTTCGTAATTGTTGACCGCAATTCCCACTCCGTCAATCAGACGTTTGTATCTCTCCAACACTTTTTTGGGAACAACGATCAATATCATCTTAACCTGGTTATTCTCTTTGCCCACCACCTCCCAGCTAACTACCACTTCTTCTCTTTCTACCGGTAAAAACTCTGACAAATGCTCTTCCACCTGCTTTTCAATCTCCACCGCCGAGCCATATTTGACCGTCAAAGACTTGGTCAAAACATCTAATCCGCGCAATCCAATATTGGCCCGACATTCCCCGCACTTTTCGCCAATCACACTTTTTAACGCCAAGATCACATCCGTATCAGTCGCCGCTGCCGGTAAATCCGCCACGCCATATGATTTTAAAATACCATTTTTATCCAAGCACACCGCTTTGACGCTGCTACTCGAGATATCTATTCCGATAACATTTGGACAGGAATCGATCATTTGGATATTATTTGATAAATCCGTACATTATAGCATTTCTTTATTGAAAATGTCAATGATATAGAAAATATTTTATATGGGGAACATTGAAACGTTAATGGTATACACAAATATTAACGCGATGGCCGCGCGTAGAGACGTTGCATGCAACGTCTCTACGCGTTTAAACCAAATGTATTTTTTCAAAATAAACGTAACGCGTCAAACAAACGCCAATAAACAACAAATTAACCAAAAAATAACCAATCATTTATTTTTCCATCATTTCGTAATTGATAACTTAAAATAAAATAATCAATTTATGAAATGTCCAACCATTTATACCAAAACAAATACCGTATTCAATCCGCCCGTTTATCGGGCCATAATTACCGCACCGCTGGATATTATTTTATCACTGTCTGTACCCACCGGCGCCAACATTATTTTGGTCACATAAAAAATAAAATCATGCATTTAAACAAAATGGGGAAAATTGCCGACCGTTGCTGGCAACAAATACCCCAGCATTTTCCGTTGTCAATATCACACATTCATGTCATTATGCCCAATCATATGCATGGAATACTGGAAATAATAAATAATCCGTCAATGTCATATTCGATGATAAATAAACGTGATACGTCCAATTCAAATATTAACGCGATGGCCACGCGTACAGACGTTGCATGCAACGTCTATACAATGTCACAAATATCGCCCAAACCACATTCATTGCCGATCATTATCCGTTCATACAAAACCGCCTGTACAAATAATATTTGCCAAACCAATCCTGATTTTCGTTGGCAATCACTGTACCATGATCATATTATCCGTAACCAAATCGAATATGAGAAAATTTATGCCTATATACAAAATAATCCGGTTTTATGGAATCGGGATCGAAATAATGGAATCCGGTAATTATTACGTTTTTTTAAACGCCATCAATAAATATCAAACAATAACGGAAAATTGCCCGCGTAGAGACGTTGCATGCAACGTCTCTACGCGTTTAAACCAAATGTATTTTTTCAAAATAAACGTAACGCGTAACAAAAAACGTCTGCCAAATCCGACAAACGTTTTTATATTTAATCAAAAATTATTCTATTTATTCCCCAACATACGGCTCTATAAACTTATCAAACCCCGGCGGTGGATTGGTGATCACATCACCGGTATATTTGAACTCTTCCGAAACCCGATCGCCCGCCTTCACTTCAACGGTTTTCGTACCTGTTAACCGTCCCCAAAATTCCAATTCTCCCGAACCGCCCCGATCAAGCAAAACATAATTAATAATTATTGCCCGAACTGAACCGTCACAATCAGTAGCATTATCTCCGGCGGTAATTCGATATATATCAAATCCTGATTGGCGTTTAATATTAAAAGGTGGAATAGAACCATCGACTGAACTATAACTGCAATCTGCCAAATCGCCATATTCCCACTTTCCACTATTTCCCTCAATTATATTTGCAGCATCCAAATTAAATAATGTTCCATCTGTACATTGAGCCTCAGCCAACACATCATCATACCTCGGTTGCCCCAACGCCGGCTGGCTATATATCACAACTGGCTTGTCTCCATCAACATCCTCATTATTTGACAAATCTGTAATCTTTATACTATCCGGGATAGCACACTCGCGTGTAAATGTATCTTCAAAAAATGTTTGTTCATCATCTGTTTCTGGTACATTACACCTGTCATTATCAGTATTTGCATAAGATCTCGCATTGCCCACCATTTTCACCTTAATATCTCCGCCATAATCCTGCATAAACTCTCTTACAGGAGCTTTCCATACAAAATTATTCGCTCCAGGCAATTGGCAAGAACCATCGGGATTAACTATACTACCAACCACCTGACAAGTTTTATCATCGTCGTTGACCAATAATTTATAAGAAACATCACACTGACCAGAATAAGTAGCTGGATTATTAATTACATACGAATCGGCCGCGCTACCGCCAACCACCCGGACATATGAACCGGCACTACCATTCGGCAATATATCCCTAGTATCCAAATATAAATAAGTTCTTCCATATCCGTAACTTCGGGCAAAAGCATTTTGATCAAAAGACAAAGTTACACTTTGATTGGCCGGAATGCTGCCGGATGAATAAGGAGATGACAAAGTAATCAAACGCAACGTACTACTACCTTCCACCCGACCATACAGTCGGACCGTCATATTACCACCACTAGTATTGTTGGTATCAGAAACATTGGCTGTAACCAGACCACAATCATTGACAGTCAGACTGCCAGTTGGTGGAGTATTCACTGCCGCGATAATTCCAACTGACTTTCTTGCTTCTGCCATATCAATCCCCCAAAAACAATAGACATGAAAATCTGTTGGCTCATTTATTTGAGTCGATATCACCCCGTTGGCAGTCGTCGACATTACCCTGTTCCATCCACTTGGAGCGGGTGATGCATCCATTCTTACCGCCGTCAAGTTTCTTCCTTGTATCGATGAAGAACAGGTCCAATTTAGATTAAAACTCTGCCCGACATTTACCTCCACCGGACCAGTTAATGTTGCTGAGTATGTTTGGGATGGCACATTACCACAAACACAATCTGTGTCAGTCGCGCAATTATTATTAACACACTTACCTTCCACACAAGTCAAACCTTGGGTACATTGAGAAGTTGCAGTGCAACTTGATTGACAAGGTAAATTACTCGGCGTCGGACTACCGCAAGAAGATGGGGTAATAGCACTAGCACTGGCAATTCTATTGGCACCACTACTAGTATCAGAAACATAATAGTTATAACTTGTCCCAAGTCTCAAACTACTATCTTTATCAGTGTACGATGTATTGCAACTGGTACTAAAAATTGATGATCCCCGGCCTTCTCTAAATACATAACAACTGGAAACCCCGGTAATATTCCAAGTTAAATTAACTGCCGGACTACTCCCGCTACATGTGCCACTAGCCGAAATCGTACCTGAAACTGTTCGACAACCTGAAAAATCATCTTCCCAGGTTTCACTGGCAGCTGGACAATTCAATACTTGATTTGGTGCACCAGGCGAACATACTTTTCGATAACTAACCTTATGACAACGACTTACCGCCGTCCCAACTGTACCAGCCGGACAACTAATAGGTGTAGTACCACAACTACCGGTAATTTGTTCACACCAACATCCGGCCGGTCCGGAAGGTCCGGTCGGAAATTGGGCTTTGACTACTTTTATTCCAATTAAGGCTATTACCAACAAAATAGTCAATACTAAAACACTATTAATCAATAAAAAACTTTTTTTCATAAGTTACGCGATAAATTAACTACACCTTACCAAAGGCACGCTAATACTAATATTCATATACTTCGTTCCACACTCCGGACACGCTCCATCCACCATTGATTTGCGACTGACTGAACAAGTCGGGCTAGCCCCGCCATATGCACCCCCATTACATTTCCAAGCCTCATCAATCGTATCGCCAAAATCAGGGAAAGGTCGGCCGGTATTAACATTTACATCCAAACTTGTCGCCGTCCCCGCCGCACAATATGGCGAACGATATGTTGATTCCGAACCAAGATATTCACCCTGCGCGACACCGCATCGCCCAATCAATTCCCTAGTTGCCGTGCAAGTTGGACTTTTCGTACCCCCCGGCAATACCTGACAACGCCAAGTCGTCCGTCCACCAGGAGCAGGATTCAAATTACTAACAGATTTATCAACCACCGAACCAATATCACACTCCCTGCCAGTTAAAAATGAAGCTGTTTCGGTATAATACGTAGCCGCACCACCACAATCACCAGGCTTAGGTATACTACACTGAGCATTTGTTCCGCCATTTCTACCAATACAATCCCATTTATAATAATCTATAGTGTCATACGATGAAGTAGCATCACCTGCGTCACATAAATATTTCGTAGAACTACAATCGCCATTTATTAGTGCCGCTGCGCGATAAGCAGTACAAGTACCGCTTGGAGAACCACCATCTGCTCCGCTACAAGTCCAAGCCGCTGAACTGCCCTGAGCCGGAAAAGCTGTGCTGCTGGGACTACCTATATTACATTGGTCATATGTAGAAGTATAAGTTGCTTCATTGTATGCAAAATGATGAGTATTGGCTTCACCACACTGACCAGGTTGAGGAGTAGTTATAAGTAAATCAACAGGAGTACGCCAGCGAAAATTGTCTAATGAATTAACCTCATCACCAATGCAATTCTCTGAACCAACTTGTTCATGTAATCCAATTCGATATTTTAGATTACTATCAAAAACATAATTTTTATTAATAGTCCCAGTGAATGAATTGTTAATCGCGGGACCAGTAAAATTACATGCTTCCCCACCACCCCAATTACTTTCCCAGACTGTTTGATAAAAAATTGTATTAACACTTGCTGATGACACAAAACCATTCACAAAATTTCGAAATGAAGTAATTTCCGCTGCTGTCGGCCGAGGGTTAGCAGCCCCACCAAAACACCCTATCGGATTAGTTGATTTATAAATGCACAGAATCAAAGAAGCGTCACTGTCTGTAATAGCATTTTTGACCAAAACGCCATCCGCTCGAACTCCCATCCATGTGGCAATAATAGTACTATTGCCAGCATAATCAGCAAAATTAAATCTTGCTTCATCATAATTAAATACAGGATCTGGTTTGATAATAGTGCCAATATAATCACTATTCGTGTCATGATAAAATGAAGGAACATACCTAATTCTTATGTTATGCCCATTATACGTGTACGTGGTTTCATTTGAACTATTAAATCCTCTATATACTACAGCTTTCCAAGCCAGATCTGCACTGCAGCAATCCGCCGGGCCATTGGGATCCAGGTATGGAGCACTAAAACTATTTGATCCATACTTAGTTGTTGCAGTAATACTAAAACCAGCCGAAGTTTTACTAGCCGAAATTGTTGGCGGAGTAGATGTACAAATTGGATCACCAGAAACATGCTGGCAAACACCACGATCACCAAATGATTTATATTTATTATCAGCGCCTTTGGCAATACCAACTAAAATAATCATTAAAAATGATACTGATACTAAAACAATTTTTATATTAATATTCATTAATGTCTAACTAATAGTCTAATATAATCAATCAAATTACTTTTATTATAAGTTCTTACATACACCGAATCACCAATGATCAATGAAGTCAAACCTTCAATACTATATTCATCGTAACCCTCAAATTTTGTTTCATCGTTTATTTCCAGACTCAAACCATTATTTAATTCTATTATATTATCACCAATATTATCTACCTCTGAATAGTAATAATTAAAAGGAATATAAATAATCTCTTCAAGATTATTATTCACAATATAAAATTTTACTTCTTCGTTCAACACTTCATTAATATTTATTTCAACCGAGTCTTCGCCATTAATTTTATATACATTATATTGATTATTCGCATTAATAATCTGTTTTTCACCAGCCGAATCAAAATATTCTACTCGATCATCATATACAGCAAGTAATTGACCAGTTACTGAATAATCCGATAAATGTAATTCACTACTCTCGACTTCCTCTGATTCCTCCACTAATTTTTCTTGCTTAGTATTATTTAATAAACTCAAATTCACCAACACAAATATCGCATACACCAATAACATCCCCAGCACCAAAAAACCAGCCATCTTCACCACATCAATAATTTTTTTTGTCCTGCCAGCCATAATCATTAATATTACTCGGTCACAAATAAACTACTATCAATAATCTCCACCCAATCCGCCGCTACTTTATTATCTGTCGATAGTAACAACGCCGAAGTCGCCACCACATTGTCGTCAATCGCCACATTCGCCAGACTGAAACGTTCAGTCGATCCAGCCATAAAATATGAAGTATGCTCAGTAACTAACACCTCATAAACCGCACCCGTATAATCTTCTATCTGAAAACTAGATTCACCCACGCTGACCACCCGCCCCGAAACAGTCGTGGCCTGCTCCGCTTTAACCTTGTTGGCCGTATAGGTCTGACCGTTATAACTAGTTTCCACAAAGACATATAGTCCAGTCAAATCATAACCGGTATCCAGATTGGTATAATCATTGGTCATCGGGTTACGCACCTGGAAAACCACCTGGTCGGCCAAAACCAGATCCTGGCTCAAACCACCCGACACCAATAAAGTAATCTTGTTTTCATCCTGAAAAGTCACCTGCCCCGATAACTCAATCTCTTCCACTTTTTCCGCCAAATTATTTTCCGCCTGGCGATCCCGCAGTCCCCCCGGAAAAGTCATGTACATCAAAAAAGTAACAATGATAATCGCTACCACCGCCAACAGAAAAATCCACAGCACTTTTTTTAAACGATCAAATTTTTGCATAAAAAATATTTTAAAAACAAATATCAAATATCAAATAATTTTGTCATCCTGGAAAGAAAGCGCAGCGCTTCTTATCCAGGACCCACTCACCTATCTAATTATTAATATTCCTTTCCGTTAATTAATAACTGGATCCCCAATCCCTAGCGCTCGTTCCTCGCTTAGGGTTGAGGATGACACGAATGATGACACACAATGTTAGTATCTCTGCAGCACATAATCATGAGCAATCGACACCCCGCGCAGTGTAAATTTATTGTGACTTTCACCGGTGTACAAAGTGCCAGTAGTAAAATAATAACCCTCCACTTGCGTCACATCTCCGCTAAATTTGATATCACCACCAATCACAATCAAGCCAAAATTCCCTTCCTCACTACAGGGATATTGCATAGGAGCTTTGACGATATTGTTCTGAACAACAACGTCCCGACCCTCAATAACTAATGTGACCGGGCCACAAACCCAAGTATCACCACCCTCACCAAGCAACAACGGTCCCACCGGATCATTGTTATAAATAATTCGTCCTTCCGGATTCTTAGACTTCTGTTCGGCCGTAAATATTTTTAATTCGTTTTCAATATCATCCAACGCCCCGCTGGATGGCACTGCCCGTTCGATTACCAACTTACGAATATTTTCTTCAATCTGACTCAGCACCTGATCAAATTGCGCGTCGCCACTCACATCATAATCACTCACATTCCCTTCTCCCGTCGCCCCGACGCTAACATCCACATTATCCCCCGCCACCAATGTAAACATATTAGAACTCTCATGCAGAGCCTCTACCTTCAGATCACCCTCCTGTACCAACACGTCACCCCGCAGCAAAACCTGCTTGGCCGATTTGATCGCATTACTCGCTTCCGCCGTCCCGCCAATGCCAGCCAAACCGTTATCAAATTTAACATCACTTAAACTTAATTTAGCCACCAGATCACAACCTTGCGGCATCGTACCAGTGTAGACCACGCTACCCAGATCAACCTCGTTATCAGCATTGGGTACAAAATTACCTTTTAACAGGATCGGATCTGTTTTTTTATCCGTCGCGCATCGAGTTGACGGCCCCCGCCCATTAAATATCACCGTATATTCACCACCATTAATTTCCGATTCTTCCAGAAAACTCGGCAAATCAACCAACACTTTGTAACTAACCCGGTAACCCGTCAACACCGTCATCCCCTCACTATCCACATATCCCGTTCCCTCACTATTTGGTTTCTCCACTTTGGTAATCATGGTTAAATTTAAAGGATTTTCGGAATCAAGAATATTCAATTTATCCGTAAAAACATATTCCTCACCACTTTCCATCTGCAAGACCAGATTCCAACTACCAGTCCCTTCACCAGCCAAATTACAGTTAACCTCAATCGTTCCGGTGGCTGTATTTATGACACTAATATTAATTGGTTTTGGAAGACAAGCTATTAGTTCATCCACCCCTTTTACCAAAGCTACCGCTTTTACCTCACCCACCAAACTAGCCGGCTCAACCTCAATTGTCAAACTAGGATTGGTATCCCTCACCACCACCTTGGGCGTCACCGTCACATCCGTCACCCTTTCTGTCGCTTGCAACGTAATCGCTTTTTGCTCCCCACCGACTGTCACCACCACCACGTTTTTATAGGTTCCTTCTTTTTTTACTTCCACATAACCATATTCATCCACCGTTACCTGATCATTTTTACTTTCAAAAACCACTTGCGCGTCATACAAATCCCGTCCGCCCAAACCCAATATTTTGGGATCAATCATTGATTTAGAACCCACATCCACTTTCATCGTCTCGGCCACCTGAATTTCGGCCAGCTCATATGGCTGCCAGGATGTCTGCCCCTGCCAGCTGAATTTATTATCATCAATCACAAAACTTCCATTCAATTGACCAGTTTCGCCAATCTGCACTTTTCGATTCAATTCCAAACCCAGTTCAATCAAACCATATTCCTCAGTCATCAAGTTGCCATACCAATAGCCCAGCTGATCCACCTTGACCTCCGCGCCTGAAGTATCAAAAAAGATTTTGCCCCCACTTTCACTCTGGGCAAAACCTCGAATATGACGAATATTATCAATAACCAACGCCCGCTCACCGGTAAAATCATAGTTCTGATCATTTACCGTCACTTGACCCTCTAACTTGACTTCTTGCGCCAAGAGCCACGGAAACGGCCGGACCAAAAATAACCCACCCACAAACATCACGACCAACGACGCCAAAGCGACAATATATTTCCAACCCTCTTTTTTCATACTTTATAAATACGCTTTTTTTATTTTACTAGAGTTTAGTATACAAAAATAATTATCAATTAGGAATTAGAAATTTATTATTTATCTTTATCCAAATCCAAATCCCCCTCCATCCACACCAGACTTCCCCGCGAAGTCGTATTGGACAATGAAATAGAAATAAAAAATATTATTAATACCAACAACAATATCGCCAACACGACCAAAATAATTACTGTTTGCCAGGAAATATGACTGGCTTCCACTTTGGCCGCAGTCACCTCCCACGCCTCCCCCGCCCAATTCCAAAAACCTTTTAAATTTTGCTTGGCCGCGCTATCAACTTCGGGTAGTAACGTCAAATCTGACTCCCCACCTGTTTCTATCGGAGTAGTCGGCTTATTCCTTTTATCCACCACTCCCTGTCCCAAACTTATCCCATCACTGACCGCCGACATGGCCCGGGAGATAAAAAATTCTCGACCCTCGCCCGCGCTCCAGGAAGTCATAACCGCGATTCGATAATAATATTTGTCGGCTTCCGGCAAATTTACATCCGTAAAACAAACTTGCTTATCACTACTCTGACCTGATTTACCCACACTCTCCCAATCACCGAAAAGATCACTGGTGCGATAAACATCATATCCCACCACTGAAAAATCGTTCATACCTCGCCAACACATTTTTATCGACTCCTCCGTCATACTATCAAATTCCGGCCGGGGAATCGGATTGAGTTCTAAAATTAAATCACCCACCAAACCGCTATTTAATTCATTGTCAGTTATCACCGTGGTGACGCCACCAAAATAACTATCGTTATCCACATCATCACCCGAATCCAGCACTTCACCGGTAATGATTAATTGATCGTTACGAGCCAAATCATCAACGGGAAAATTAAAATTGACTCGATCGCCATCTTTACTCAAAGCCCCCAGCCAAATCCGATCATTACCCAGTTTATGCACCTTGACTTCAATACTGTTGGCCGAAATCAAATCTTCATAATCCCCATATCGAACACTGCCCACTACGTTGAAAGTCGCGGCGTAAACCACCTGGATAAGCAAAAAATATGATAAAATCGATAAATATATTTTTTTCATAAAGTAACATTATTCTACTAATAATATAACATAATAAAAAGGATCAAGGATCAAGTTCCAAGGATCAAGTATATAACACTTGATACTTGATCATTAACTAAAAAACAGCCATAAAAATATAGCTGTTTATCAAGCGGGGGCACTCAGATTCGAACTGAGATCGTCGGTTTTGGAGACCGAAATTCTAGCCGTTGAACTATACCCCCAACATACAAGTTTCAAGAATATTTACTTGATACTTGATCCTTACTTAGTTTGTTTATGTTTCAATCTCTTCCGACAATGCTTACAAAATTTGGTTATCTCCAACTTGGTGATCTGCTCACCACTACGCGGCTTAACCCGTTTTTCCGTTTGATAATTTATGCGCCCGCAACCACTACATTCCATATTTATTACTTCTCGACTTTCTTTAGCCATATCTAACTCCCTGATTTATAATTATAAATTCCAAATTCCTTCCTGTACAAATAACTTAACTCTTTCAAAAATTAAATTAAAACATAGAATAATATCAATAAACATTACTCTATCATTCTATTAGATTTAACTTATTCTCGCAACTTTTTTAATCGGAGGAAATACTTCTCTATCTGATTGACTATGACATAGAAAAACAAGCATTGAATATATTGAATATTATGTTTAATGAATATATTGAATATTATGTTTAATAATGATACAATACTATGATAATTCAATTAACTAACTAACAAGTTAAAATGTCAAATATTGAATCAAAAAATTTTGAAGAAGAAAATATATCCGGATCTGAAAAATTATTTGACACCCCCGAAAAAATAGATGCCATTAGACAAAGGACATTCGAATTGGTTGATAAAATTGCCGACCAAAAAATTGATATGCTCATTTTCATGGACAAATCCGCCCGACCTATATCCTGGATGCTCAAAGCGGCATGGGGAAAAACTGAAAAAACAAAAGCTAAGAAGTTACCCCAAATAAGATATACTAATATCGGACAAGAAAAATTAGATATGATGAAGGATGATTACCGAGAAGTCACAAGTTATGAAACATTTGAACGACGTTACGAAAAAGAAGATCTAATAAAAAAAAAGAATAAAATTAATAATGAAGGAACCCGTAATATAATCCAAAAAATGATATCTCAAATAGAACAATCTGATAAAGTAAAATTTAAAGACTATTGGGAAAAATACGACAAACAATTAATTGATCAAGGATATTTTAGCAAACTAAAACAAAGCATCAACGATGACAAAAAAACTAAAAATCAAACTGATTACAAAATCATGATTGTAGATGATTGGGTAGAATCTGGACGCTCACGTAACATTGCTATCAATACCTTTAAATACCAATTCTTGGACAACCCCGACATCTCTATTTCTTTTCACGACTTTTTCAAGAAAAAAGACCAAGAAATATTTTCCCAAGAATACTACCGAGGAATATATTTGCCATGGCACACCAATGAAAAATACACTTTAGTTAAAGAACAATTGCCAGAAAAAAAACTCTCTCTTACCTCTGCTCCCGAAAGTGATCCCCAAAAAAGACAATCTGGCCTAAAACTACTTGGAGAAATAGAAACTATATTTAGCAAACATCAATCCAGTACAAAAAGCTAATTCCCACTTCTTCTATCTAGAAATCTCCAAATATAGATTAGTATCTTCATCTTTTATAGATACTACACAAAAACTGCTTTTACAAAAGCAGTTTTTTAAAAAGCCACCGACCAGAATCGAACTGGTGACCTCATCCTTACCATGGATGCGCTCTACCAACTGAGCTACGGTGGCAAAAACAAGTACCAAGGATCAAGCCACTTGAAACTTGAAACTTGATCCTTGGTACTTCCCCGGGGCCCCACAAAGGGAGGGATTCACCCCCTCTACATTGACTCATATAAAGAAGGGTGTAAACCTCTCATCCCTTTTTAAAGTAAGTGGGCAGGGAGGGATTCGAACCCCCGAAGGCATAAGCCAACAGATTTACAGTCTGTCGCGTTTGACCGCTTCGCTACCTACCCATGTTTATAAGGATCAAGTATCAAGGATCAACTCTCAAGTATTTAGTACTTGAATCTTGATCCTTGTTCCTTTTCCCTCAAGAGCCACCCGTCGGACTCGAACCGACAACCCACTGTTTACAAGACAGTAGCTCTACCAATTGAGCTAGGGTGGCAACAATTAAACCAATAGACTCTTCGCTTCCGACAATAAATCCTGATAAACCTTAGCTTCCGGATCTAAAGATATGGCTTTTGAAAAACATTCCGACGCTTTTTCATTTTCACCCAACGCCGCCAAAGAGAGCCCTAAATTCATAAATCGATGAGCAATTTTATCATTGTATTTGATAGCTTTCTCAAAAGCCGTAACTGCATTATTATATCTTTTTAGCCGATACCAAACAATACCCAGGTTATTGTAAAGTTTATCATTATCCGGATCAACCTTCAAAGCTTCCATCAACACCTCCTTAGCATCATTCCATTTCTGTCGCTGTAAATAATAAACACAAAGACGTAAATAAGCATTGATATCTTTTGGATTCTGATAAATTAATTCAATACACTCCTTCTCGGTTGAAGATTTTAATTTACCAATCACTGCCTGACCATCGCCCTCACTCTCCTCCATCATCCGGCTGTCCACTGGTTGTTCTTTATTAATACTATCTTCTTCCAAAGATTCACCCTGATCAGATATTTCATCATAATTTTTCTTTTTTGATTTTCCCGCCACCACTTCAATACCATATGAAGCCGACTTTGGCCGCGTAAAACGCCAAATTACATAAACCAAAACTACCGTAATTACCAATATTATTAATAATTCAACCATATTAAAATTAATAATTAATAATTAATAATGAATAATGAATAATAAAATTATCAATTATTCATTATCAATTATTCATTATTCATTATTAAATAGTCAACTATTCGGATTTATCTTTGATAATTTCTACCTCATCTACCGAAAAATTCTGGCGCAAGCCATTTTCCATTACCAATGAAACCGTCCGCAGTAGAACATTGCGCTCAATAATTCGCCCCACTTCCCCTTTGACTTTGGCGTTTTCACCCACTCGGGGAAAACCTTTTTTTAATTTTTTGTAAATTTCCAATTCGTAATCCAAACAACATAACAATTTGCCACATACCCCAGAAATTTTATTGCTGCCAACATTAACCAAATCCTGTTCCCGAGCCATTTCCATGGTAATACTAGCAAATTTATTCAAAAAACGACGACAACACAACTGCTGTCCACAAACCCCCACTCCACCCACTATTCTCGCTGCATCTCGCGGACCCACCTGATAAAGACGGATTGAAGAATTAAACTTTTTCGACATTAAAGTCAGCAATTCTCGAAAATCTACCCGGCCATCAGCCACGAACATAAACAACAAACGGGTGGTTTTGTCCAACGAACGAGTCACATCAATAAAACGCACCTTTACATGCAATTTATTGGCCAAACCCGTTGCCGCTGATATATACTCATGTTTCCCCTGATGAAAACTTATCGTTAGTTTTTTATCATCAGCCGACGCCAAACGAATAACCTTGGCTAAACCAACCTTGTTTTCCTCATCTTTATTATCCTTATCGATCGTCACTTTTTCCGGATGCACATTTTCATAAATCACCCGCGCCAACTCCTCCCCCTGCTGATTTTCCACCACTACATAATCACCACGTTTCAAATCGAACCCGGACGCATCAAAATGATAAATCTTGACTCCAGAGATAAACCGCACTCCGACAATCTTTTTTTTATCTAAATTTTTTTCCACAAAATATAAAAAATTATTAATTATTCATTATAATATATAATATTTAGTTATTGATAAAAAAATCAACCAGCTGCAATTTCTTGTTTAAGCCCCGATCAATATTGTCACGCAAAAACGACAAATTAGCCAACAAAGCAAGCACTCGGGAAGCCGGCAATTTTATTTTTGGGTAAATATCATCCGTCGTCTGATCCTGCCACCAACGATACTGATTTGATCCACTTTGCCACAACAGATAATCACGCAGACAGCTTTCCCAAAAAGTCAGCCAGCCAGCCATTTTATCAGTCTCAACTTTTGACAGTTTGGCAATCATATTGACCCGAGTAGCATAGCTAGCAAAAAATAACCGCCAAAACCCGATTACATTTTTTATATGTCGGTCACGACTCAATAACTGATATTTTTTGTACAAACCCGGCCGTCCCATCATCACCTTAACCATTTGATCACGACTGGAGAGATCAGTCAGCAATTCAGTCGACTCCAAATAACTCAGGCGATTAAAATACAAAATCACACTCCGGGAAGAAATGGTCGGTAATACATTATTAATATCAACTGTAATACCGATAAAAACTATTTTTTGCTTCGGTTCTTCCAATAATTTCAATATCGCATTAGCCGCTTCCCTGGTCATCCGCTCAATACCGTCAATCACCACCACCCGATAACCGGACATAATATCAGATTTTAACAATTCACTTTTTATTTGCCGCACTTGCTCAATCGATATTTTCTCATTACCAGATAAATAGAATCGGTTATTGACTAGATTATCTTTCCACAACCGACAAGAAAAACACTCTTGGCACGGCCAATCATCGCGCTGACACATCAAAGCCTGAGCCAATCTTATGGCTATCATTCTTTTCCCGACTCCATCCTGACCAACAAAAATCATCCCGTGAGGGATGTTGTCATCCTTAATATAACGATCAAGCCGAGCCGTGATATTCCGATGAGCAATGATACCACTCCAATCTACACTCTTCATTTTATTGTTCTTTATGCAATGATTTAATACAACGCGAACACAATAAAGCCTTTTTGTTTTGTCCGGCCACCTGGATATTTCGTAGTTGCAAATTTACTTTAAAACTACGCTTAGTTCTTCGATGTGAATGACTGACATTGTTACCCGACATGGCCGCCTTACCACATTCCACACATTGTTTAGACATAAATATTCCTAATGGTATAATAAAAATAAGCATTACAATTGTATCATGTTCTTACTTTATATGTGAATATAAACATTAATAATGCTGCTCAATATTTTACAAAACCCAATCGAAACAATACTATTTATTCTGGCCCTGATCGTGGCCATTACTTTTCATGAATTTTCACATGCCTGGACTGCCAATAAACTGGGCGACCCCACTCCCAAATTACAAGGCAGAATATCCCTTAATCCTCTGGCACATCTCGACCCCGTCGGTTCAATTTTTTTACTAATTGCCGGTTTTGGTTGGGGAAAACCGGTTATAACCGATCCTCGCCATTATCGCCGCCCGGCTATAGATTTTGCCATCACTTCCCTCGCCGGTCCAGCCGCCAATCTTATCCTCGCCTTCTTCAGTTCCTTGCCGGGCACCATGGCTATTATCCTCGGCTACAATATTGATAACAATGTCATCATCCAATTTACGGAAATTCTTCTCAACGCCAACCTTTTGTTGTTAATATTTAATCTGCTACCAATTTACCCTCTTGATGGATCAAAACTAGTCATGGCCTTGATAAAAAACCCTGTTTCCCTCCGCCGCTACATGATTTGGGGCCCGCGCCTTCTTTTTATTCTCCTTATCATCCATATCTGGTATCCTATTCTCTGGTGGCTATTTATCTTTGTCTTTGGTATTTTTCAATATTTACTCCGTGGCCTGCCAGTCAGTATATTTACATGAACACAAACAATATTAGTCACCTTGGATGTTGATATATTTTCAATTTTAAATTTCTAATTTTCAATGGAGGTGTCGCCAAGGCGACGGATATATATAATATTGTCGCGAAGCGACTCAATCATTGAAAATTAGAAATTTAAAATTGAAAATTTATCAACATCCAAAATTAATATTAGTTTCCAACCAAAGATCAAATCTTTCGGGGATTAGCGCAGTTGGCTAGCGCGCATGCATGGGGTGCATGAGGTCACCGGTTCAAGTCCGGTATCCCCGACTTTTTAGGACTTTTGAGTCAAGAGCACCTTTCATAATTTGTTTGAAGGGTTCTTTTAGTTCATAGGAAGCAACTTTTCGATTTTTAATGACAAAGTTCGAGAAGATATTTTTCATTAGTTTGTCGAGTGCGGCCATATTTTTAGTCTTTTTAATCCTAGACGGTATTTTCGCAATTAGTTCGAGAAACTCTGGATAGGAATAAATCAGTTTTTCAGTATCTTTTAATACGTCAGTGATATTTTGGATCGTATCTGATACTGTTTTAAGCTCTTCTTTTTGTTTCTTTAGATCTTCGGTAAATTCTTCAACTAAAATTTTATCATCCCTATGATCAACGATTATCCTCTTTGTTTCTTCAATTTTTTCCTTCAACAGAGCTTCTTCTTTATATAAGCCATATCTAGTATCAGTCAATTCTCTAACCTTGTATTTAATGGCTTTCTTTGCATGCTTAACGTATATATCAAATGCCTTTTTATTTTCGATTAATGTCAAATTGTCACTAAATAGATCGTGGGCAAACTCCAAATATGTTCTTGGTGGTATAGACTCGTTTCTCATCTTGCATTTTACAGTTTCGCAACGATAATAATATCTGTGCTCCGTGGATATTACTTTTCCCTTTTTATCCTTTTTGTATTTGACAGTGATTCCTGAAGTGTAGGGCTCATTGCAATGACCACAAATAATTTTTCCTCTCATCAGGTCCGCTAGCACATCTTCACGATGTTTTCTAGCTAGAGCAAAAAGCTCTTTTTCGCCTTTGAGTTTATTTATTTTAAGAAAGACAGAAACGTCTATCATCGGCACAAAGTCATCCAAAACCTCGCCTAGATTACAAACTGTATCTTTACCATAAACTAATACCCCGCAATAAAAAGGATCTCGAAATAGCTCAGATAGTCGTCTTTTATCAAATTTGAATTTCTTTAATTTGTGAGTACCTTTGTATCGTCTTTGGTAGTTGTGCTCGTTCATATAGTTGGCAATATAATCGAGAGAATTGCCTTCTACTCTCAAATACCATGCTTTTTGCAAGAGGTTAAAATGGACCTCTTCCGGTCGTAAATATTGATTTATATCCTTGTAATATCCATGTTTTCCTTTGTTCAAGTATTGGCCTCTCTCAATACCTCGTTTTATTCCTCTGCTCACGTCTTTACTTAATTTGTCTGTATATTGTTTTGAAAGTACAAAGGCTATACCAAGTAGCATCTTACCGGAAGCATCATTGGTATATTCAAAACTAGCAAATTTGAGGCTCTTGATAAGGTTTTTATCCAGCATATCTATGATCTCTCCAGCCTCCATCATGTTGCGAGAGAGACGATCTGGATGCCACGCCAACACGGCATCATATTTCCCAGCTTTTATATCATTCAGCATTTGACGAAATTTGGGCCGAATATTTGGTTCCTTGGCTGATTCTTTTTCCTTAACAATAGCAGTTATGTTAAGATTGAGACGTTCAGCAGTTTGTTTGCATTCTGTTATCTGATCGGGTATAGATTTGGCTTGTCGCTTTTCATCTTTGGTAGATTTGCGGGTATACATGACGAAACGGAGCTTGGTGATATCGATTTCCTCAATCTCTTTGATCTTTCTGTATAGATTCGCAAGGTCCTCGCTGGTTTTTATGTTTTCGAGCATTTTATTTTTTAGATTATGATTTAATTATACTAATAACAAAATATGGAGAATAATAATTCACCAGAAAACACAGATGATAGATCAAAACAACAAGAAATTAATCAGTTTAATCAGTACTATCTTAACAATGTCAAGGATTCAATAAACAGGAAAAACACCAGCATTGAAGTCGTTAGAAATTTATCAATAAAAAATATAGATTGGATTAGAAAATACCAAATTCATTTAGATACACTTTCATTATTAATTCTAGCCCCAATTGTGCCATTAGTAAGTCAGTACCCTGATATTTTTGCAATGAGAAAGATCACTTTTATTGGCATGATTTTACTGCTAACCCAGATGATTCTTAGTATAGTTTATCTTAATAAAATTATTTCAGCCGAAAATAATGGCCTTAGCGATAAATTAGAGTTTATAAAAATGTCATCAAAAAAGGAGACTGATTTATTACTAAAAAATAAAGAGCGTAAAATATTGCCCGAAGTTACTGAGGAAACAAGAAGATACATGATCTATGAATTTGCAGAACTTGAAACAAAACTTCTGGAAGTTAAAGAAAGTATTTTTTTCCAAAAAGTATCAGACGTATGCACGTGGTTGTTTATTATAGGGTTATTACTAATTGTAATATCATTTTTCGATATTAGTTTCATTATTAATTAATGGAGTTAACAATGGATAGAAAAATTTTGTTTATTGTAGGTCTGCCTGGCTCAGGCAAAACGAGTATAGTCAATGAACTATCAAGTCAGGGCTATTCTGTATTTGATGACTATAAGGCTGGTGCTGTAAATGACGATAGCGCATTTAACATGAGTCAGCATTATAGCTCTCTAATGAAACAATTAGAGGAGGGAAAAGATTGCGCAATTCTTGATATTGATTTTTGTCGTGAAGAAGCTCGTCAGGAAGCGGTGACAAATATTCAAAATGCCTTTAATAATGAAATCGAAGTAGATTGGATTTTTTTCGAAAATGAGCCGTATATCTGTGTTGAGAATGTAGTAAACCGTCACATAGAAAGCAACAAAGACCAGACGGGTGCGATCATGAATATTGGCAAATATTCTCCTTTGTATACTATTCCAAATCAGTACGAAGACAAGATTAAAGAAGTATACAGAGGAAAAGTACAACATTGTGATAGATGATACTTAAATGACTAATAACCAGAATAACCAATTCGCCCTTAAATACAAAACCAGTAAGGCCCGCAAGGGGCTTTGTTCAAAATATTGTGCTCATCTAGCTGGAGGATTATCAAAGGAATGTTTTCCTGATTGTAGCTATAAGACAATTGAGTCGTATATGAAGAAATATCCAAATGATTTTCCGGCCGATAGAATAGCAAAGGCTAAGCGACAATGTAGATTATTTTGGGAGCAAGCGGGTATTAACGGCATGATGGGCAAGTTAAAGGGTTTTAATGCCAAGGTATGGGGCTTTAATTTTAAGAATAGATACGGATGGAAAGAGAATCCAGAAATGGCTAATGACGAAAGAATTATAGTTCACTTCGGTATGGAAAGATCGCAGTTTGTTGGTCCTCATGTAGCTGAAGCTAAAGAAAAAGAAAGACAAGCAAAAATTGCCGCCGAGAACAAAGTATAATACGATTATATTAGACAAATAACCTAACCTTCAATTTACTGAAGTATGGTTTTTAAAACCTACGTGAATGAAGACGGTCCTCATGACCGACACTTATTCACGTAGGTCCTCACTCGAAAGAGTTTGGGGCAATCTCGAAAGGGATTGTCGTCTGGTCGGAGGACCATTTTTGTATAGTCTTAATAAATTCTTAATCTGATTAATATATACTTTATTTAATTTTATTAATAAGAGGAATTATGAAAAAACTAAAAACAATTCTGTTTGCCCTTCTGCTGGTTAGTCTGGTTGGAGGTGGTATCACCTATGCGGTGACATCAAATTTACCGCAGGAGGAGACTACAGAGGCTGATTATGTATATCGTTATTGGTCCGATGTATTTCATGGTCATTTCTTCACTATTGATTTTGATGAGGCGACCAAAGTCAAGAATACCGATTCAAACTGGACCTACGAGAAAGTTGCTTTCAGCGCGTATAAAACCCAGGTTGAGGGGACTGAACCCTTGTATCGTTTTTGGTCAGATGTATTTCATGGTCATTTTTACACTTCTGATTATAACGAATATGTAAAAGTCAAAGACACGGATTCAAACTGGAAATATGAATGGATTGCATACTATGTATATCCTCTGAGCTATAGTGGTCCGGTCGAAACTGAGACAGTTTATCGTTTTTGGAGCCCTGTATTTCTTCATCATTTCTATACGGCAGATGAAAATGAGATGAATAAAGTAAAAAATACGGATAGTAATTGGACGTATGAAGGACCGGCTTTCAAAGTACCAAAACAAGAATTTACCAGCATGACTTGTGATAAGCGATGTGATGAAATGATCAGTTGTCAGGAAGCATATTGGTATCTCAATGATGTTGGTTGTGGTGACAAGGACCAAGACAATGATGGTGTACCATGTGAGAATATTTGTGGCTAATATTCATTATGAAGAAATATAATATAGTATTTTTATCTTTGGTTTTGTTGATAATTTTCGGATTATCCTTCTATTGGTTTGCGTACAGACCATCCCAAACCAAAAAATTCTGTAGCCAGAGAGCCGAAGAGTTAGTAAATAGTTACACTAAATGTGACAATAGTCCACTAGATTATATGCAAACAGAATGGAAAAAACCTGAAATAAAAAGTGATTCGGAAATTGAAGACTGCATGAACGATTATTTCAATGATCAGTATTATAAATGTTTAAAAGAAAATGGTATTTAATTTATTGGAGAAAAAAAATGAAAAAGTCAATTTTATTTGCCAGTCTAATTTCAATTTTGTTACTAGCCGGTTGTTTGCCTTCTACAGAAGTAAATACTGGAAAGGTGTCAACTGAACAAAATCAAAACAAACAGGAAGAAGTTAAAAAGCCTGTGATTTATAAATTGAATGATGTTGTAGAAGTTGACGGACAAAAGATTGCTCTCACGGAGGTCAAAGACTATGTATCTAGTAATGATTTTATGAAAGCTAAAGATGGACACACATATCTTGCTATCATGGTAGAAATAGAAAACGTTTCTTCTGATTCAACAAGCTACAATATGCTAAATTTCAAATTAGTTGATAAAGATGGGGCTAGTTATGATACAGCATTTACAGACGTTGATCCAAGCTTAAATAGTGGCACCCTACAACCCACTAGAAAGGCAAAAGGATATGTTGCCTATGAGGTACCCGCAGACATGGCAAATAACCAATTTGAGTTCATCTATGAGCCTTTATCGTTCGTCGACACGACACAGGTGATTTGGGAACTTGAGTAATACTATGAATATTGTCGTTGATACGTGTGTTCTTTTAGACATATTCTTCAAGAATAGAAGTCGGCATTCTAAAGCTAAGAAAATTGGTGAGTATGCAATAGAAAATAATATCACAATTACAGTGACATTATTTTCGATATTCGAATTTTCTAGCGGCTCAAAACAAGAACGTCATAATGGGAGCACAGAATACAAAGGGATAAATGAAAAGAATGCATTAAAACTAAATGCATTGGATATTAACCAAGAATTTTTTCGTAAATATTTTAATGCCAAATTGCCATATATAAAGGCGGGTGATTGCTTATTATTAAGCATTGCTTATAAAGATAAAATTCCATTAATAACTGAAGATAATCATCTTTATAAAAAAGCAAAAGAACTCAATCTCGAAGTTTATAACATTGGGGAATATATAAAAAAAGTAAATATCGGCTAATTAAATAATATGAAAAAAACAAAGGATAATAATCGTATTGATTTTAGAAATTACAAAGCATATTTTGATAACTTAAATGACATTTTGCCATCTAAGGAACTTGCTGAACTTGCCAAAACTCTAAAAGATTATGAGAAAAGAGAACAGGAGGTAAGCACGGCAATAAAAAATCTTACTGATCCGCTTGTGAGCTTAGGGTATGAATTAGATAAGTTAGAAGAGCAATATGATGGCATTTTAGACATCAAAATCAGTAATTTACTGGAATCACAATATAGTGCGAGCAAAATAAAAAATTTTTTCAATAAGAAACTACAAAAAAATAAAAGAAAACACATTATAAATAAAGCTGTTCAAGCTCACTTTGATACTAATTTTATTCTATCCATACCTGTACTATTAACTCAAATAGATGGCTTATTTTTTGAGATTCACATTAGTGTTCCTAAAGATATCAAAGGTTATACTGCTATTTGTGATGAATGTATGACCAAATTATGTAAAGAATGTGCAAAGAAAAACCAAAGACAAAAACCAACTATTAGAAATATCATTCAATATCTTTCAAAAAAGGAGAACGAGTTTACTAATAATAAGGTATTATTTGATGTAATTGAAGATGTGTTTGGTGAATTTAGAAATGATATTTTACATGGAAGAAAAATTGACTATGCTAACAAAGAATTATCCTCTCGACTCATATTGATATTAATGAATATAACTAATAATCTTTAGGTGTAGCTTGTGATAGTTCGAGCGTTTTTAGCTTGTTATTAATATTAAAACTCTTTATTCATAATGCTGTCATCTTCTAGCTCTGTCAGAATAACTTTTCGTCCACGCCTATCTCTTGTTTGATAATCTTCGAGTTTAGAGTCATCGGATTCTTTGACTATATTTAATACATTACCCAAATTATCTTCCCCCTCATTTTGATCAGTCTTTATATCATCGCTCATTAGCTTGGATTTAATTATTATTACCTATCCATTATAATAAATTAGTAAAGGTTGAGGATAGGGACCTTCGGTTTTACGTTTCCTTCCTCGTAAACCTCCTCGAGTATCTTCTTGGCCTGATTCATCTTCTTGATCCATTCTTCATCATACAGAAAATCGAGTTCGAGGAGAGTTACTTTAGGCCGACTTTTTTAATTACAAATAAGAGAAGAATATTCTTAATTCTTAATTCGTAATTAATTATGTACCGAAAACGAATAAACCAATTAGTAGAAGACCTATCCAAAAATAAAATTGATTTGGCTTTTATTGCCAACCCACAAAACATATACTACTACTCTGGTTTTTCACCAGAGATAGAGGGCAATATCCAACCAATGTCCGATCCGGAAGTTTTTCTTATTATCCACCGAAAACAACAATATATACTAGGCGACTCTCGACTAAAGAGAGAGTTAAAAAAATATAAAGATTTTACCTTTATAGAAATTCCCGCCCCCGCGAGTGGCCATACTATCGGCAATATTATCAAAAACGTCGCCGGCAAAGGTCAGATCGGTCTTGAATATCAACACATTTCCTATTTTGACCTCAATCAAATTTACCAAGTCATTAACCCTAAATTAACTACCGACATCTCTGAGATCATCGATCTAGCCAGAACCATTAAAGACGAAACTGAAATTAAACTACTCAAAAAAGCCGCTCAGATTACCTCCTTGGGATACAAACACGCCCTCTCGCTGCTTCGGCCCGGCATAACTGAAATAGAAATCAGTCGAGCCATCAGTGTCTTTTTTCTCCAGTACGCTGATGGCAATAGTTTTGAACCAATCGTCGCTTTTGGAAGCAATTCCGCCATTCCGCATCATCACAGTAATCAAACTAAAATAAAAAATGGTAATATTTTACTCATCGATCTGGGGTGTAAATACCAGGGATACTGTGGTGATATGACTCGCGCCATTTACCTAGGACAACCATCCCCTGAATTCACCACCCGCTATCAAATCTTACTGCAAATCCAAAACAAAACCATTAAACAAATTAGGCCTGGCACCACTAGCGGCGAAATCGATAATTTTGTGCGTTCAGCACTCAAGCCACATCATCTAGAATCGAACTTTATCCATGGCACCGGCCACGGCATTGGTTTAGCCATCCACGAAGCCCCCTCTCTCAAACCAAAAATTACCACCAAATTAACCAACAACATGGTTTTTTCCATCGAGCCCGGACTCTATTTCCCCGGCTGGGGCGGCCTACGTCTGGAAGACATCATTTATCTCAAAAATGGCCAACCAGTCAATATCACTCCCAGCTCCAAACGATTGAGTTGGATTGAAATATAATTCATATGCCCGAACTACCCGAAGTCGAAACAATCCGCCGTGATTTAGCCAAAGCAATTATCAATAAAAAAATTGTGGATATTGTGATTGGTAAAAAAAAATTAATAAAAAATAGCCTGAAAACTTTTAGTCGAGATTTATACCACCATAAAATTACCCAGATTAATCGGGTGGGAAAACTACTGATATTTGCCCTTGATAATAAAAAATACCTGCTGATTCATTTGAAAATGACCGGACAATTAATTTATCAGCACTGCCAAACCATCGTCGCCGGCGGCCACAACTATCCCCCACTAGGCCTTTGCTTACCCAATCAATATTCACATATCATTTTTACCTTTGCTGATCATTCGCAATTATTTTTCAACGACCAACGTCAATTTGGATATTTGAATACGGTCAACCATAGACAACTCCAAACCATAGTCAATGAATACGGCATTGAACCCCTGGCGAAAAATTTTACCCTGGCCAGTCTGACCAAAGCCCTCGCCAATAAAAAAACCGTCATCAAAACCACTCTTTTGAACCAAAAAAATATCGCCGGCATTGGCAATATCTACGCCGACGAGATTTGTCATGAGGCCAAAATTAAACCCCAACGAACAACCAATAAACTAACCGCCACCGAAATCAAAAAATTATTTTTATCCGCCAATAAAATTATTAAATATGCCATCAAATATCGCGGTACCACCTTCAGTGACTATGTTGATTCCCAAGGAGCAAAAGGAAATTATAGCCAACATCTGAAAGTTTACGGCCGAGAGGGAAAAATCTGTCTCTCCTGCCATCAGGCCAAAATTAAAAAAATAAAAATTGCCGGCCGTGGCACCCACTACTGCCCCCACTGTCAAAAATAAATTATGAATTATAAATGACAATATTGTAGGGGCGGGTTTCAAACCCGCCCCTACAATATTGTCATTTATAATTCATAATTTATTTGTCCATTATTAACACATGCGTAAAAATATTATCTAGCTAACCTTTAACTTTTATGTTGTTTTATGTATATAATTATAATGTATAATTTTATACTACCAACGAGGGCTGTTCGAATATGAAAAAGCAACCAGAACATAAAACTGTTCGCATCGGTAAACTTTATAGTAAGTTATCCGGACAGGACCACCTAACTCATGTTGAACATTATGTTCCCAGTAAGACCTCCCAAAAAAACCATGGTTGTTTATTCTTCGTCCTCGATATTCATCACCCCCAAAAAGATTCCCAAAAAATATTTGATACCATCGTTGAAGCGACTATCAAAAATTACTACAAGAATCTCGATGATCCACTCACTTCTTTAGAAATTGCTCTCCGCTACGTCAATGAAAGTTTGGCCGAAGCTGCCGAACAAGGTAATTCTCATTGGATAGACAACCTTAACGCCGTCATCGCCGTCGTCAGCAATCACGATATTCACCTCACCCAAACCGGAACTTGTGAGGCTTTTTTGATAAGAAATAAAATTATCAGCCACATTACCGAAGGCTTGTCAGATAAAAATGAAGATAAACACCCACTGAACACTTTTGTTAACATCTCCAGCGGCAAAATGATTCTTGGCGATCGCATTATCATTTCCACCGAGCAACTGTTCAATAATATCTCTCTCGATCGCCTACGCCGTTTAGCAGTCCAACACAATCCTACCACTTGTGTGGCGGAGATTGCCCGTATCCTGGCTCAAGAAAACATTCGCAGCATTGGTACGATTATGATGGAAGCCACCACTGAAGAAAAACTAGCCAAAGAAGTAGTCAAACCCCAACCCGAAGAAGTTATTCTTCAAGATAAAAAGAATGAAGGCACTAAATTCTCCGTCATTACTGAACAAGCAAGAAATTTCTTTGCTCAAATTGGCGCTTCTATCAACAAAATCACCAAAAAAATCGCTGCTCGCTCCCAACCCAAAACAGAAAATCAGGATAATCACAATCAAAGAAAACCCAAAAAAGCCCCCGTGATTAAACACGGCAAACCAACTAAAACTCCGCGCCGCCTCGATACCAAAACCAACTTGCTCCAAAAAATAAACCAAAAACCCGGCCAAAAACAATACTATATTGCCGGCGCCATTATTATTCTAATTATCATTTTAGGTTTCAGTATTACCTATATTCGCAACCGCCAAAATTTAAACAACAAAAAGAATTCCGTTGACAATATTCTGACCCAAGCCGATGATCTAGCCAGCCAGGCCGACAATGCCATGATTGTTGGCGACAACAATGGGGCTAAAAGTAAATATTCAGAAGCCCTTGAACTATTGGCATCAATTGAGTCATCGCCATTTTTTAGTGAAGAAATAACTTCCCTCAACAATAATATCTATTCCAAACTTGACGGAGTTGACCAGATATCCCGCCTCAACACCAATGAGCCATTGGCCGATCTAAGCAGTATTTCTGAAGAAAAATACCATGGCCTCTTCCGGATCGATGACAATCTCTATAGTTTTGCCCACGATATCGCCAGCATCAATTTTACCAGTGGTAAAATCACCAACATCACCGGCTTTGACATCAACAACTTCGTTGATGCTTCACTAGCCAACAACTCGACCAATCTAATCTTTTACCACCAGGGACTGATGCAAAAGTTTGACCCCAGCGGCAATACCCTGATCGATATTTCCACCCTCGATTCAGCCTGGCAACCAGCCGTTAGCCTCGCCACCTACTATGACAACCTCTACCTTTTATCTCCCGCCGCCAATCAAATCTTTAAATATTCCACCTTGGGTGGCACCAGTTATTCCACCGCCAGTGATTACATTGTCAATGCCGGCGCCCTGGACCTCTCCAACGCCACCTCACTCGCCATCGATGGCGCGATATATGTTCTCAAATCGGACGGCAATATAATTAAATTCATCAAAGGGGAAGCATCCGAATATAAATTATCCGGCCTGCCTGAACCATATAGCACCCTATCTAATCCCAATCATATTTATACCGACGAAGACTCCGACTTTATCTATATCTCTGATCCCAACAACAAACGTATTTTACAATTTAAAAAAGATGATGGTTCATACATTCAGCAAGTCGTTGGTGATAACCTGGGTGATATCGACTATTTTGTCGTCAATGAAAAAATAAACACCATCTACCTCTTGGCTGATAACAAAATATATTCAGTCATTATAAAATAATTACATCTTTTCCACTACTTCAATTCCCATCAAAGAAAGCCCAATCCGCAAAATCTGCGCCACCGCCAAAGACAAAACCAAACCAGATTGCCGATCAATCTCATCCTTGGCATCTAAAATTCGCCGGTGGTGATAGTAACTGTTGTACAATTGGGCCAGAGTATACAAATATTTAGCTAAAATAGCCGGATTATATTCTTCGGCTACTTTTTTGATGACGGTACTAAAACGCGCCAGCTGGGTCATAATTTCCAGATACTCATCACTACCAACAAATTGACTCCAATCCACCGCCGGCCAGGCATCCAAACCAGATTTCTGCCAGATGCTCATCACCCGGGCATAGGTATACAATAAGTAAGGTCCGGTATCTCCCTCAAATTTAATCGCTTCCTCTTTATTAAACAGAATCACTCGATTCTTATCTTGATTTAAAAGATTATATTTCATCGCTGCCTGCGCGATTTTCTCCGCTCGCTTGTCTAATTCCATCGCCGGCAAATCAGCTTCCCGAATAGCAATCTGTTCTTTGGCCAAAATATGCAACTCATCCAATAGATCATCCATTTTAACCACCGTACCGCGGCGGGAACTCATTTTACCACTTTTCAGATTGACCATGCCGTAAGCCAAATGGTAATTCTTCTCGCGATCAACAATCTCAAATTTATCCAACAACTCAAACAAAACATCAAAATGATATTTCTGCTCATCGGCCACTACATATATTGACCAATCTAGCTGCAAATCAGCAAATTTCTTTTTGGCTAAATACAGATCCTGCACGATATAGACTGAAGTGCCGTCCCGACGCTGGAGAATTTTTTTACCCAATTGTTTCGCTTCCAAATCCACCTCAATCGCTCCATCCGCCAGACGATAGCAATAACCCTTTTTTAGAGCCTTTTCGATAATCTCTTTACCATGTTGATACAAATCGGACTCATAATAGATTTGATCATATTCTATCCCATAACGCCGAAAAGTTTCTTCCACGCCTTCATAAAACCATTTAGTCATTTTTTTCCATAACGCCAGCACCTCATTATCACCTTCTTCCCATTTTTTCAACATGACCTGCGCCTCTTTTTCCAAAGACTCGTCGGCCACTGATTTTTGGGTAAACATGGCATAATATTTACCAACAAAGTGATCCGGTTTTAAACCCTCATCGGCTGGTGTCGAATTATTACCCCATTTCTGATAGGCCAACATTGATTTACATATATGTACCCCTCGATCATTAAACAAGTTGATCCGCACCACCTCATAACCAGCAAATTTCAACACCTGACTCATGCTCCAACCCAAAGAAGCATTGCGAGCATGGCCAATACTCAGCGCTTTATTGGTATTAGGTTGCACGAACTCAATCCCAATTTTTTGTCCCTGCGCCGGTAGACTACCGTACATATCTTTACCAGCATCCAATTCGGTTTGTAAAAAAGGCAAAAATACCCGGCCGTCAACCAGAAAATTAACATAAGGACCAGTCGCGACCACTTCACCAACCAAACCACCATTAGTATTGGCAAAATTACCAGCAATTTCGGCCGCGATGTTCGCCGGATTCTTTTTATATTCCCGCGCCAAAACATGACAAGCAAAAGCCAAATGACCCCGCACCCCCGCCGGCGGCGTTTCCAACACCATTTTGTCTTCCGCTATTCCTTGTTTCTTTAAATAATCAACTACTTCGGTTCTAAATTTTGACCAAATATAATTCATATATTTATAATTACGAATGAAAAATTACAAATTACAAATAATGAATTGCATTGGTCATATATCATTTATTTTAATTATATGGCTAGCCATAAAACTTACCATTATTAGACAGTTCCACATTCACACCACCCGGCCAAACATTTGCTGCCATTAATTAAAATAAATGATATATGACCAATGCAATTCATTATTTGTAATTTGTAATTTTTCATTCGTAATTATAAAACAAACCTCGCCCAACGCCTTTTCCCCACCCGCAGCACACTCTTATCGACTGGAACAAATGAATAATTCACATCCAGGATTTTGTCGCCATCAATTTTCACCGCCCCCTGCTCAATCATCCGCCGCCCATCAGTTTTCGATGCCACCAATTTATGATCAGTTAAACAATCAAGCAAATTGATCGATTGACCAGACAAAAACTTAATTTCCAACATCTCTTCCGGTTCTTCGTTTCGTGAAAAAACCCGATTAAACTCCGTCGCTGCTATTTCCGCCTCGTCTTCATTATAATATAGTCGCACAATATCGGAAGCCACCCGCGCTTTAATATCACGCGGGTTTGAACCCTGATCCAACTCTTTGGCTAACAATTTATAATCCAGATCAGTCGCCAATTTGGCCCAACCAACTATCAACTCATCCGGAATTGACATCGCCTTGCCATACATCTGGCTCGGTTTATCTTCTAAACCAATATAATTTCCCAGTGACTTACTCATTTTTTCATGCCCATCCGTCCCCAACAGTAACGGCACCGTAATAATGGCTTGCGGAATTTGATCAAATTTTTCCTGGAAAAATCGGCCCATCAATTCGTTAAACAATTGATCCGTCCCCACAATTGTCAAATCAGATTCCATCATGACTGAATCATAGCCTTGCAAAATGGGATACATCATTTCATGCATGTAAATTTCTTGTCCATTTTTGATCCGCTCCTGAAACATATCCCGATCAATCAATTTAGCGTGAGTCACCAATGTCAACAAGGACAAAAAATCATTCAATTTCATCTCATCCCACCAGCCTCCCTGGCAATCTTTCACAAAAGGCAATTTGGTACCATTGGCCCAGATTGACGTTTTGTCTGAATCCAAAATCCTAAACACCGCCGCTGCGTAGGACAAAGCATTGGCTTTCACTTCGGTTTGATCCAAAACTTGCCTCGCCTTGGACTTGCCACTCGGATCGCCAATCCGGCCCGTGAAATCACCAATCAAAAACTGGACCTCGGCGTCCAAGAGATCTTGAAATTTACGCATGACTCGCAGCTCCACCGCGTGTCCCAAATGCAAATCCGGTTTGCTGGGATCAGCGCCATATTTAATCTTTATTTTCTGACCAGCTTTAATCTTTTTTTCCAGTTCATCCCAACCAATAATTTGTTCCGCCCGCTCCCCCACCCATTTTTTTAATTCTAATATTTTTTTCATAAAAATAATTAATGACAAATTACAAATTACAAATGACTAATTGCATTAGCCATATATCATTTATTTTAATTATATGGCTAGCCATAAAACTTACCATTATTAGACAGATCCACATTAACACCACCGGCAATACATTTGCTGCCAATAATTAAAATAAATGATATATGGCTAATGCAATTAGTCATTTGTAATTTGTAATTAAAGTTAATATCCTCCCGTTACATATTATAGTATAATGAAAATTGATAATATTAACCATATGAATAAAAAATATATGATTGTATCAAGCGTCTTCAAATGGGTGTGGCAAATTGCCTTATTTCTGTTTTCTCTGACCATTTTAGCCACCTCCATTCTTTTTTATAGTTTATCATCAGAACTCCCCGATCCCTCCAAGCTGCAGGAAAGACAAATAGCTCAATCTACCAAAATATACGACCGTAATGAAAAGTTGCTCTATGAAGTTCACGGTGACATCCAACGGACTCTAGTATCCATCGACGATATGCCCAAGCATCTCAAAGATGCCATGATCACAACCGAAGATCGCGATTTTTACCAACATATTGGTTTTAATCCCCGCCGTTTCCTGGGCGCTGTCCTCAATAATCTACTCAACCGCGATATCTATGGTGAGGGTGCCAGCACCATTACCCAACAACTAGTAAAAAACACCATGCTAACCAGTGAAAAGACATATACCCGCAAAATCAAAGAGCTAATCCTATCCATCGAAATCGAACAGCGCCTCTCCAAAGAAGAAATATTGCAGATATACCTCAACGAAATTCCTTTTGGTAGTACCGCCTACGGTGTCCAAGCGGCCAGCGAAATATATTTCGACAAGAATGTCCAAGATTTGACCATCGCTGAAGGCGCGGTTTTGGCCGCCATTATTCAAGCCCCATCATACTATTCGCCCTACGGTAATCACACCGACGAACTATCACAGCGTCACCACTGGATTCTGGGACAGATGCACGAGCTCGGCTATATTGATCAACAACAGCTCGACGAAGCCCTAAGCGAACAAATTCAATTCAAACGTCGCCAGGAAAATATTCAGGCCCCACATTTTGTCTTCTATGTCCTGGAACAGCTGGAACAAAAATATACCCAAAAGGAAATCGAAGAAAGCGGTTTAACCATTATTACCACCCTCGACTTAGATAAACAAAACAAAGCACAGGAAATTCTCACCCGCCATGCCGACGCCAACGCGATTAACTTCAACGCCAACAATGCCGCCCTCGTTTCCATTGACCCCAAAACCGGCCAAATATTAGTAATGGTCGGCTCCCGAAACTACTGGGATACCGACAACGACGGTAACGTCAACGTGGCCACTGCCAAACGTCAGCCCGGATCATCATTTAAACCATTTGTTTACGCGATTGGCTTTATGGATAAATGGTTTCCCGGCAGTACTCTCTATGACTTAAAAACCGATTTTGGTGGCGGTTACGCCCCCGATAACTATGACAAAGCCACTCGTGGACCAGTCACCATCCGCACCGCCCTGCAAAACTCCCTCAATATCCCCGCCGTCAAAATGCTGGCTTTGGTCAGTCTGGAAAAAACTATCAAAATAGCCAACGACATGGGTATCGAATCCTTGAACGACCCGGACCGCTATGGATTATCTCTAGTATTGGGTGGCGGTGAAGTCAAATTACTTGAACTAACCAACGCCTACGCTACCCTCGCCAATAAAGGTAAATATAATCCGGTTTCTAGCATTTTAAAAATCACCGATGCCAATAACAATATTCTGGAGGAATGGACGGAAGAACAAAAGAATCAAAATCAAAAAGAAATATTTCCCGAACCAGTTGCCTATCTAATCACCAACGTTTTATCCGACAATGTCGCCCGCACCCCCACTTTTGGCTCCACTAGTCCCCTGCAACTTGGTGACCGTCCGGTAGCTGCCAAAACCGGTACCACCGATGAATTTCGAGATGGTTGGACATTGGGATACACCCCATCGGTAGTAACCGGCGTCTGGACAGGTAATAATGACAATACCTCCATGTACGGGGAAACCGGCGTCTACATTGCCGCTCCCATCTGGAATGAATACATGCATTACCTTCTCGACAATACCCCGATTGAACAATTTGATAAACCCGACGGCATCGTTAGTATCAGCGTCGATAAATACTCCAATCAGAAGCCGGTCACCGGTTCACCAACCAATACTGACCTCGGCGCCTCCTGGCACCAGCCAACTGAATATTCCAGCGACGTGACTATTTATCGCGTCTGCAAATCCAACGGTTTACTAGCCGACGATAGTATTCCGGCCAATTTAACCGAAGAAAAAGTTTACCGCGTCATTCATTCCGAAATGCCCGACGACCCTAACTGGGAAAAACCAGTCCAAGGTTGGGCCGCCGGTGCCAATCTTTCTTCCCCCCCACCCACCGAAAAATGTACTCTTGACGCCATTAAACCGAGTATCAACATCACCTACCCCGGGGAAAATTCGACCATCAATAGCATTCTAAACATTAGCACCACCGTCAACGCCCCGGGCGGGGTCAAAACCATTGAATTCTATTTTGATGGCACATCCATTGGCCAAACCTCTTTGGAACCATATTCGTTGATATACGATGTTTCTTCCGTCAATTCCGGCCAACATCACCTTGCCGTCAATTTAATTGATAACTTTGATCTATCCGCCTCCGATTCAGTCGATATCAACATTTCCAATACACCCGATACTAGCGCCCCCAGCTTAACCATAAATTCGCCCACCAATGGTGGCACTCTCGGTTCCAGCAATTTCCCCTATATTATCCAAGCCACCGCCACCGACGATCAAACCGGTATCAACCGGGTTGAATACAAAATTAATTCCACTCCCTACTCAACGGTCAGTTCGCACACCAACAATATATTTTCCACCACCTGGACCTACCCCGGTAGTGGCAACTATAACATTGTAGTCATCGCTTTTGATAACGCTGGTAATTCCAAACAAAAAAGTATCAATCTAACCGTCCAATAATGAATTCCCACCCACCCGTCAAACCACAATTCATCCAATTTTTTGAAAGCCTAGCCCTACCCATTAAATTACTCTTTGACAAAGAGGTACCTTGGCTAGCCAAACTTCTACCCATCACCGCCTTTATCCTTTATCTAATATTACCTTTTGATTTTATCACCGACTATATCCCAGTTTTAGGAAGTATCGATGATGCCGCCGTCTTGACCGGCTGTGCATATCTTATTGTTAAACTTACCCCCGAATCGGTCTTGAAAAAATATTATCAACCACCCCAAACTGAAGAAAAAATCATCGACGTTAGCACGAAAAAACCAAAGAAATAATTTTAAATTTAAAATATAAAATTAAATAAATAATAATATTACCTAAAGGAGCATTATGAAAAAAATACTTGGCGCCCTACTGTCAATGTTACTCGTTTTACCCCTGACCGCCCACGCCACCACCAAAATTAATAATTCAGATCTGGACCCCACCCACTATCACGCCAGTTGGCACTCACAATCTACTTACTTAAACCTCAGTCCCGAGGAAATAACCACCGTTTGGGTTAAATTCAAAAATACCGGTACCGCCACTTGGTACAATTCCGGCGATCATCCTATCCGCCTTGGTACCTCTCACGCCCTTGATCGCACCTCCAACTTTTACAAACACACTTGGATTTCAGCCAACCGAACCACTAACTTAAAAGAGACCGAGGTCAAACCGGGTGGATATGGCACCTTCGAATTTTATCTCAAAGCTCCCAATGAAAACGGCGTCTACCAAGAATATTTTCAACCCGTCGCTGACGGTATTACCTGGATGGAAGACTGGGGAGTATTCTGGAAAATTGAAGTGACCGGCGCCAGCCAAAACACCGCTGAAGACAATCTGCAATATGACAACCAAGACGGATACCATGCCTCTTTTTATTCACAAAGTGATGAAAATATCACTCTCAACCCCGGCGAATATCAATCCGTCTGGGTTAA
>Ga0265297_10001285_pt1 | contig 60561 bp, 28 predicted proteins | sample Munlanlwell13791_FD_192502 | JGI IMG/M metagenome (GOLD analysis project Ga0265297, IMG submission 192502) | Leachate microbial communities from a municipal landfill in Southern Ontario, Canada - Leachate well 137-91 | ecosystem: Engineered > Solid waste > Landfill > Unclassified | place... | reverse complement strand
CGGGGTCACGGCCAGGCTCGAGTTTTACCCGCCGGAGGAGATAAGGCAGATCGTATCGCGTTCAGCCGGCATGATCGGGGTCACGATCGACGCCGACGGCGCATTGGAGATCGCAAGACGCTCGCGCGGCACCCCCAGGATAGCCAACCGCCTGCTCAGGAGAGTGCGCGACTTCGCGCAGGTCAGGGCCGACGGCCACATCGACCTCAAGGTTGCGGGACGCGCGCTGGCCATGCTTGAGGTGGACGAGCGCGGATTCGACCACATGGACCGCACGATCCTGCGCACGATAATCGAGAAGTTCTCCGGCGGACCGGTGGGGATCGAGACCATCTCCTCCGCTATCAACGAGGAAAAGGACACCATCGAGGACGTTTACGAGCCGTACCTCATACAGTGCGGCTACATAAATCGGACCCCCAGGGGCAGGGTCGCCACCGACCTCGCGTACGAACACCTGGGGATGGGAAGATCCAACAAGGACCAGCGAGACATCTTCGATAAATGAACCCTTCCGTCAAAAACGCCGTAAGCGCCATAGGCCGATTCGTTTCGCCCGTCAGGTTCGCGGCAGCCGCTGCGATGATAGGCATATTCCTCTTCCTCATACTGGGCGATAAAGGCATCTACCAGCTCAGGCAGCTGGCGCAGATGAAACAGAGGCTCATGGCCGAGCGCGCGAAGCTCAACGACGACATCGACAAGCTGACGCGCGAGAAAGCCATGCTGGAGAATCCCGAAAACCTCGAATCGACGATCAGGACCGAACTGGGATACATCAAACCCGGCGAGATTGTATTCGAGGAGAAAAAAACCGACCCCTCGCAATAGGAAACTTATCTTAGCTTTTTCTTTTAATATCAGCTAGTTATATACTCACTATCAAAGAACCAGAGCCCTATCAATTCTGCAACTTATCATTATAATACACGCAACTTTCCCCTCCACGCAGCCGAAAACAGATTTAGCTGGATATTTGATTTAATTAACAATACTGGAAAATCGTCGTAATGCTTAGGAATTTTAGCTTCCTATGAAAAGGCGAATTACAGCCCTCTTCCGATCGCCAATTCGCGTAGCCATCCTTCTACTCGCGGCACTCCTGAGCTGCATATTCAGCGCAAATGCGCAGATCATCGGAATCAGCTCCCTTGAAGAGAGCCTCTTTCAATTTGTCACCCAAAACCCGGTTCCAGAGGCCCCATTCGGCGCGCTCTCGCAAGGCGAGACAATAGACATGTACACGGGCGGGCTCTCCATCTTCAGCGAGGATCTGTCGATTCCAGGGAGACTGGACAGGAACCTGACGGTCGGCCACGCGTTCTCGTCCGAAGAGATGGATATCATGCCCTCTTCGCAAGTGGATCCCGAGTATCCGTTTGTACTGGAGGAACACGAACCTCTGCAAATAGGTCAGCCTTTGCAGGGGATATCCAGACATTACGGAGGCCTTATCGATGTCGCAAGTTATGAAAAAGCCGGCGAGATAGTCATCGACGATCTGTCTCCCCTGGGCAAGATAGCGTATTCGGTCAAGGATCAGAAAAATGCGATCAGCTGGGAACCGAGTACTACCGGCGGCGTGGACCTCCATTGGGGAGAATATGCAGGGATCATCCTCATTACCAATGTCTATCCTTACGGCTTAAAGGACGAGGAGAGCGGAAAACTCCTGGGTGACCGCGTAGCGTATCTTGTGCACAACGACGGCACGATGGAGCTCTTTGATTATGAGGGCAAGAACATCTCATCCATGCAGAAGGCCTTCGGCCTGATGAGATACTTCGCCGGTACGAATCGCCTGACGGGAAAACCGGAGGCAAACTGCAAATATTATGAAAGCAATGAAGAAGGATCATTTGAAGTACAAGAACCTGAATGCGAACGTCGTTATAAGGTAAACTGGAGCAATGATAATGTCGATGGAATCGAATACATTGATGCAAAGGGAAATATATTCGTTTTCAAAGGCGCATCTTCTTTCCTTTTGCAGGTCGCTAATAAGTGGATAGATTCATGTAATGTTACGACACATTGCTGCTCAAACGGTTCAACTCCAGATTGCGCGTGGAGCCCTTCTCTCGGCGGCGCAATGGATTGGGAAGAACAAGAGGTTTATCCCCACAATGTCCCGTTCTATCGCATAGAAGGCTTCAGGCTGGAAGAAGCGCACGACGCCTTTGGAAACGGCAGGAAATACATATATTCAGACAACGAGATCACGATCAAGGAATCGATTGGAACCACTGCTGCGCCGCATGAGCGCAACATTATCATAAAGCAGGACGACAGTGCATGGAACGTGTACGGCCCGATGATAGACAGCGCTGAAGCCGTGCCCCCATTTGACAGATATGAAATCGACGGCGTCGGGCGCATAGTAACGAGAACCAACAGGGCCGGTGAGACGACAAAATTCATCTACGACAAGGGCCTTTCTGCATCGCCATATCCGACTCCTTTAAAATTCAGCGATGATCCGCGTGGTTCTTATACCGAGGAGCCCGTATTCGTAGAAGTGCAGCGACCGACTGGCGCTGTATTCAGATACGAGCAATGGCAGCGACCTGTCGATGAAAACCACGAAAATCTCTCCAAGGCCGTCCTTGTCACGTCATGGCCCAAATCATCCGAGTCAGAGAACTTTCTTCAGAAACAGATCGTCGTGGATCCCCCGTGGGAAGATACCTACGATGTAGATCGAATTACAGTGAGCTACGATGTAGACAACAGCGAAACAGCTTATATCTTTGAAAAAATCGATGTGCATAGTTCTATAGGCGGCGTTCCTGTCCTCAAAAAACGGGTAGTGAGGACCGACGGCGGCACCTCCTTTGAAAAGGGACCGTCCGGCGCGTCAGGTGGCGGCTATATAGAGGAATTATTCGAGTACGTAGCGGCCAAAGTCGGCGATCACGGAGTCGTGCGCGGCATCAGTTCCCGCAACCTCAGATATTGGGGCATCGATTTTGTCACCAATTTCCAATACGGAGTCGGCGCTTCACCAAACCCCATAGGCATTACCAACTCCGACGGCCTGTCTTCACAATTCAGTTACCCGGATCAAATCACGTATTCTTTCCAATCTCCCATCATGGGACTGCCGGATACAGTAGCAATAGAGCAGCCTGCCCTGCCCAGTCTGAGAGATGACATATTCTCCGACGCCGACGGGAACACAAGGACAAGACGGACTCTTTACGGCTGGGGCGGGACAGACTCGTGCGGCCGAAAAGTTCCATCCATGGTCCTTCGCGAGTACTCTGTGATGGATGGAGACGACGGCATATCAATATCTCTCTGCTATGACGAGTCCGGCAACATAATCAAGGCGACCAGGGCGTATATAGATGATGGCGACAAAATCGAAGGCGCGAGCGTGAGCATGGGCTACGGTCAACTGGCCTTGTACCCTGAGTCAAAAAAGATCGGTGATGCGCAATGGAATTACGAGCACGACTCAACGGGCCGGACGGTAAAGGAGACCAACGCCAATGGGGCAGCAAAACAATTTGTCTATGATCCGATCGGCCGAATAAGGCGCACCGTCTACGGGACCAACGGTTCATTCAAAGAATACTCTTATAACTTACCCGGAACTTCCGAGGCGAATTCTACACTGGAAATTGCGACGTTCGATCAGGTCAGGGCGAAACAAAGCACGGACACCCTCCAATACGACGGGTTCGGCCGAATTCTTACTGAAGATGTGGGCGGCGCAACGCGGACCTATTCGTACGACGGACGGGGTTTTCTGAATTCCGTCAGCACGCAGGAAGGCACAAAGATGTATCATCATGATGCCTTTGGGCGAATATCGCACGTAACCTCGTCCGACACGGGTACTGTCAGCTACTCCTACGATGCGCTCCAGACGACGTGGCCGGCAGGCAGGCACACGAAGGCGATCAGGCGCGCGGCTTACATAGGCGGGCAGAACATCAGAAATCAGTACTACTCAGCGGACGGCAAGCTCTTGCGCGACGAACGAGACGCGGGCGGAGGCAATTTCGCGCACCTTGACTTTGAATACGACGCCTTGGGCAACCTCATCATAAAGAGAAGCTCCGGTGGACAGGAATCGAAGTGGATATACGACGGCCTCTCCAGGGTAGCCTCATCGACCTTGGCAACCGGTCTCCAGATGGATGTGACCGACTGGTCCGAGACCGGCAAAGCCGGGACTATAGTTTACGAAGGAACCGGACAGCAGCACACATTTAACTATAACCACGTGTGGAACGGCCTGGAACAGGCCTCTCTCGGCGGCGACGGCATCCCATATGATGTAAGCTTTGGTTACAATGACAACGCATCCGGGCGAAACGGCATAGGGAAGTTGACCTCTATAGATGATCCGCCAGGACGCACGGAACTGTACTTCAATCCGTCGGGCGGGCTTTCTATATTCGAGAGAACAATAGACGAGCTGGAGTCGACATATCGAGTTGGGATGGTGAGCGATGTAAACGGAAAATTGTATCGAATCGCCTATTCGGACGGCCGCGCTGCCTATTATCTGACCGACAGCGAGGGGAGGATCGGAGAGGTCAGACTCAATTCCATACAGGGCCCAATAGTCGCCTCCTTCGAGTACGACGGTCGCAACAGGTTGAGCCGAATTCGCTATGGAAACAACGTCTCGACTTCATATAATTACGTGGGCGATCTCCTTTCCGAAATTCTGATCGGCAAGGGCAGCCAGGAGCTCTACCACGTCGAGTACTCCTACGATTCCCGCGGCAGGCGTACCGAAGCGATATACCACGACAGCGGAAGGACAACTTACGAGTACGACGGCGCGGACAGGCTCACAAAGACGGCCTATTACAAACCCAATGAGGACTCGCCTTATAACGTCCAGACATATTCGTACGATGCCGACGGCAACAGGCTCTCTTACAGCGACGCGTACAAGACCGTCTCTTATGTCTACGACCCATCTAAGCCCCTCCTCAAGGAGGCCAACTACGGTGCAGACGATGGATGGAAATACGGATACGACGCGTTCGGGAGGCTCTCCGAGCGGAAGCATGTTCGGGCCGGTGAAACCTTGGAGAGTCAGAAATATACGTGGAATAACGCCGGGCAGTTGGTGAAGGTAGAAACTCTGGACCCCGAAGGAGAGGTCGAAGCGATCCACGAGTATGCTTACGATAACATGGGCCGCCGAGAAAAGCGTCTCAGAGCGACGACGGCCGACTATGCGATATACGGCGAGTTCATGGATCCGATCTCTGAGCTCAACTCTGATGGCGAGGTCGACAGGGACTTCGTGTACATGGCTGGGAGGAGGATCGCGGCCATAGACGGCGAGAGGATAGACTTCTTCCACGTGGACGAAATAGGTTCGACCCTGCTTACGACCGACGAGAACGCAAAGACAACAGCGGGTTATCGCTACGATCCTTTCGGCAATGTCAATTTCTCCCTAGGCGACGGCTCCAATATGTACGGGTTTGCCGGCAAACATTATGACGATGAGACCGGTTTCATATACTTCGGAGGCCGCTACTACGACCCGCTCGTCGGCCGCTTCATATCCCCTGATCCGATGAACGAAGGCCCGAATCCGTACTCTTACGTTGCAAACAATCCGTTCGGCGCACGGGATGTCTTCGGCTGGTCCATGCGAAGAACCGGCATGTGGAAGGGCATGAGTGTGATCAGCGTCGGCGGTGGGATGGACGGCGGTGATATGAGCGGCGAGAGCGGAGATTACGGCGAATATGGCGGATCAGGTTATAATAATCCGATCGGGGGTTTCGGCAGCGGCATGGATGGCCCCACCGGATTGCCGGACGGCGGGGCATTATGGGGTTTTATATTCGGCGTGGCGTTTTCCGGTATCAATTGCGTAACAGGCACGAATCTTTACTGGGGCTATTCCGGCGAAGGCTCTGCAATGATGTTTATGACGCCAGGACTTACGGGGTCATTCGCAGACCCTGAAAACAACGACGATGAGGAAGATCAAGAGGAAGGCATCCTCCCTGATGACGACCCTGTTCAACAATCGATTCTGGGCGATCATGGAACCGCAGACGAGTCATCGACAACCAACGGCACATCCGGCACGGTAGATAGCGGCTCGTCACAGGAGACGGGCGCCGGTGAATCCGGTGAAGGCGGCTCTCCGGTGCCGGGCGCTCCTGGAGCAGACGATTCGGGCACAACAGAAGAGAGTTGGGCGCAGGACCCTCCGTCCAAAGGGACCCCCTTCGAGGATTCCGGTATTGTAGTGGATATAGTCGACAAGAATATCGCGGGTGATAAGCTAACAATTTCAAGGGAAGAAACTGCAGGCGGCCTGAAACAGTCTAACGATACGCCAGGCAAAGTTGCGCAGGATGGGGCAAGCAGCCAATCGCCGGACCGGCGACTCGTTGACAAAACCGACCCCATAACACTCCACAACGCCGAAATCGTGAACGTGGAACACGACCTCAAAATCCCGGGCCGAGGCATTGACTTTGAATTCAACCGCACTTACCGCAGCCGCATCGAATACGACGGCCCCATGGGCTACAACTGGGACCACTCCTACAACAAGCGCCTGGTCCGCGTTGACAAGGAATACTGCGAGGAACACCCCCTTGACGCCTGTTGTTCCGGCGTGGAATGGGATGCCAAACCGGAGGGATACATCGCATGTTTCGTACGTTTCGACGGCAATGCGCGCTACGACCCATACAAGTATAATGATGAGGGCGCTCACTTCGAGGCCCCGCTAGGGTACTTCGACCGTTTGACCAAGAATGCCGACGGCACGACCGTCATACGCGACGCCAAGGGCACGCGTCATCTCTACGGCGCCGACGGCCTTTGCACCGCGATCGAAGATCGTTTCGGCAATCGCATCGAGCTCATCTACGAAGGTACGGGCAATGACAAGAAACTTGCGCGAGTCATCGATACGCTGGGTCGCGCCATCGAGTTCCATTACACCGGAAAGCGCGTAACCGAAGTCGAAGACTTTTCAGGTCGAACCTGGCGTTACGCCTATAATTCCAACGGCGATCTCATCTCAGTCACGGAACCGGCGACAGCGTCCTTCCCCGAGGGTTCCACGACCACTTATGCGTATTCTTCGGGATATGCCTCTGACAAGGAGATGCTCAACCACAACCTCCTCTCGATCACCGATCCCCTGGGCCAGACATATCTTGCAATGGCATACAGCTTTACCGACCGCGTGATCTGGCAGCGATTCGGCGAAGGCAGCTTCACGATCGAGTCGACCATGATGGGCGCGTGGCCTGCCTGCGAAACGCAGGAGGAAGTGGATCGCGTCGCATCCCGCACCAGACTTACCGACAGAAACGGCAACGAGCGCCTCTACGAGTACAACTGCCAGGGAAACGCGCTGGCCGTCCACGTCCATACCCGGGGTTTGAGACAGGGAGATCCAACCGAATATGTGACCCGCTATACATACGATCTCAACGGCTTGACCACGACCGCCGAATACCCTGCCGGCAACAAGGTTGAGATTGAATATCAACAAGCGAACAGCGGCGATCCGACCGTGGATCGGCTGTTTTCGGCAAATACAGTGCGCGTCTCGCGCATCCCCGATGCAGCCAGGGGCGGCGATCCGATAATCGAGGAGCGCCGATACGAGCCCCTCTCAATGCAGCTCATGAGCGAAACGAAAGACGGGATTACCAGGACCTACTGGTACGATTACCAGGAGGGGGCAACGCTTGCGGATCTGGCGGCAAAGATGGTTATATCAGATGAAACGGCCCAGGCGATCTTTGCGGGCGTTCCCCTGGGCCAGGGAGATCTGAACGGGGACGCTGCGACGATCCGGGCCGATGGAAGCCTAGCGCGGCTGGACGAACCTGTTGTCCACGATATCGAAGGCCTTGCCCAGTCCGTCAGAAGACAATACCGGTTCAACGACTTTGGCCGGATATCCGCGGAGATCGATCCTCTGGGCGTTGAAACTCGCTATTCCTACTACGGTTCCGGAGATCAACGAGGGATGCTGGAGAAAAAGGTGGTCGATCCTGCAAATCTCGCCCTCACGACGTCCTATGAGTATGATGCCGTAGGCAACATGACCGTTGAAACCGACGCGAGCGGCGCCACGACCCGCTACGCATATGACGAGCGCAACAGGAACATTCAGGTCACAAATGCTGCGGGCGCCATCACGACGCGGTTCTATGACGCTGATGGGAACCTCGTGCGCATCGACAGGCCGGGCGACGTCGTCTCAGGGGACCTGTGGATTACGACCAAGTTCAAATACAACGCGCTCAACAGGCCTGTGCTGCGCGAGGACGAGGCCTCGGCCGATCGCTATGTGATGACTGAATTCAGATACGACCTCAACGAGAACTTGATCCGCACGATCAAACCCGAAGGCAACAGCGCAGCCACCGTGTTCGACGAGCGCGACCTGCCGATGACCGTGAAGAGGGGGTTTGAAAGCGACGCTGAAGCGACCGAGAGCTATCGATACGACTCGAATGGAAAGCCCGTAGAGCACACGGACGGCACAGGGGCGCTAACGAGTTACAGATACGACGGGCACGACAGACTTGTCGAAACGACCGACGCCACAAACGCCAGGATTGTTACGGAATACGATGCCTTTGACAGACCCATTGTCGTTTCTCGCTACGGCGTGCCTACAGCCGACGGCGATCCTGACACCCTTCTCTCCAGAGAAGAAGCCGTGCACGACGAGATAGGCCGGACGATCGCACATCGCGTCTACGGAGTTTCCGGCGGCGCGGTCGGGACGTATCATGAGACAAAGTACTATTATGACAGCGCGGGCCGCAAGATCAGGGAGATCGACCCGCTCGGCAACGCAAAGGAGTTTGAATACGACGCAGCCGGCAGACTTAAGGTCGAGAGGGATGCGGTCGGAAACGAGAAGACCTATGAATATGACGGAGCAGGCAGGCCTGTCGAGATATTGAAACGAGAGATCGACGAGCTTACCGCATCGGTCCAAGAATTCACAGAGCACATCACCTACGACGCAATGGGACGGACCGTCGCGCGCGAAGACCCGCTAGGGCACGTGGAGCGCTTTGCATACGACGGGAGGGGCAACCTCATATGGAAGTCCGATGCCAAGGGCGCATCCGGGCTCGATACCGGCGGGGATCCGGGGACAGGCAACGTGACGCAGTATAAATACGACGGCCTCGATCGCAGGGTCGAGGAGATAAACGAGATGCGCACCAACGGCGCAGGCAGCGGCAGTCTCATAGGCACGATGAGCACGGTGTACGCGTGGGATGACAACGGCAACCTGGCATCCGTGACAGACGCCAAGGGCAACAAGACCGGCTATGCATACGATGCACAGGACAGACGGGTCCATACTGAGATGCCCGATGGCGCGCTCTATGCCGTGGAATATGACAAGGCATCTAGGCCCACGCGGATGATTGACCCGCGCGGCATCGTTGTCAGGAACATATATGACGGAGCAGGCAGGCTCGACACGAGGAACGCGTACTCGGGCGCCATGCTCACGAGGAGCGACGAATTCGAGTACGACGGCCTGGGAAGGATGCTCTCGGCAGAGAGCCGCGACGGGAGCGACGCCCTGATCAGCCACATTGAGGAAAGTTTTGATTCCTTTGGCCGCAACGACCAGAGTCGCCAAGACGGTATCGCAGTGACGCGAATCTATGACGCCTCCGGCTGCGTCCTGACGGTTGGGGGACAAAACGGGATCACGGCGGTCTATGATCGAGACAGTGCTGGCCGCATCTCGACGATCTCAGAGGCATCGCTCGGTACGCTTGCGCAGATCGAGCATCTCGGCAGGGTCGGAAGATCGAGGGCAACCCTCGGCAACGGCCTGGTCCAGGAAATGGGCTACGATTCCGCAGCGCGATCTGTCACAAATGTCGTGCGCGACCCTGCAGCCCAACTTCTCGCGGGCTTTGAGGCAGGCTACGACCGCGCAGGCAACAGGCTCTATGAAAAGAGACAGCACGACGTGGGCAAAGGCGAGGTCTTTGCCTTTGACAGCCTGTATCGCCTGACACAGGCGTCGGATGGCGTTGTAAATCCCGAGACCTTTGCAGGGCAGACAACGCCCACTAATTACGACAGGCTCACCACCTGGACCATCGACGACGTCCACAACTGGACCGCCAGGGTGGACTACCGGAATCCCGCTGATCCAGCCCAGAACCTTACTCAATCCTATGCCGTGAACGCGCTCAACCAGTATCCGACCGTGAGCGCATCCCTGGACAGCGCCCCGCCCTCTGTCACATCCTTTATCTACGACGAGGCGGGCAACCTCATCTCAGACGGGATATATGAATACACCTACGACGACCGCAACCTCGTCACCGAAGTCCGAGACGCATCGGACGCAAGCCTCGTCGCGCGCTACGCCTATGACGCTCTCAAGCGCAGGACTTCAGAGCTCAGAGCAGACGGCACGGTTAAGCAATTCGTCTATGACAACTGGCAAGAAGTGCAGGAAATAACAGATGGAGTGCTCACTGCGAGTTTTGTGTATGATGACGGCATAGATCGTCCTGTGGCGATGATAACAGATGACGGTGTTTACTATTATCACACCGACTCGCGCAATAATATCGCGATGGTGTCGGATGGAAGCGGCGCCGTGGTCGAACGCTACACATACGATCCATACGGTAAAGCTACGATAAAGGATGGCGCTGGCAATCCCTTGGCAGCCAGCGGCATCGACAACGCGTATCTCTTTTCATCGCGGAGACATGATGAAGCAACCGGGCTGTATTACTACCGCAACCGCATGTACTCCCCTGCCCTCGGCAGATTCCTGCAGCGGGATCCGATCGGATACCAAGATGGGATGAATGTGTATATTTATGCCGGGGATAATCCGATAATATGGATCGATCCGTATGGGTTAGAAAAAACCGGCTATATTAATATCAATATTGCGGTAGGGAAAATAATTGGAGTAACTGGTGGCTATATCGGCACCCTTGATTCAGGGCATTTTTATTTCGGAGGTGGTTTTATACCTGTTCCAGGAGTATCGATAACATTCTCAGCTGATGATATTGCTGAAGGATGGAATGTAGAGTTTCAAGGCGGATATGGCATTGGCGGATCTGTTGGTTTTAGCCTCGAAGGCGACGGTGATTTTGCTGAAGTAGGTGCTATGTCGCCAGGTGGTTCGTTAACCATATATTATGTATGGTGAAAGGAAATATATGAAAGATAGCATCGGTGCAATCATCATATTTATATATGGTTTATCTATTGTAATATTTCATAAATGGATAGTGAACCTGACTTGTAAGTGGTATTCAGCAAGAAAAATAAATATCAACAGGAGAACTGTAAAAATAATTTTTGTCTTAAGCGGTGCAATATTAGCGCTGGTTGGGTTGTACAGCATCATAAGTGATCTATATAACTACTAAAGGAGGAATTGTAACCATGATGAGACATAAGATGAAATATATCAGCGGATCATTGCTATTCATGGCATTACTGCTTGTTTTCGCCCCTTTGCACGCTTCAGACAAGGATGCGACATACATCAAGTCATCTGCTGACGGAAATGTTGTAGTCGCGGTGCACAGCTATGCCAGCGAACGCGACAAGGTCAGGTTGCCCAAGAATATGCGGTTCAATATTCCGGTAGGAGTGATGATCCAAAATCGCGGAGATGAAGCGATCGGAATCGAGGAGTTGAGGATCAGCGAGGCTAATGAGCACAAGGTATGGATTGACAGAATATCCCCCTATGTTGACAGGACTTTCGGCGCAATCATGGAAGCCCGTGCGTTTGAGCATGACGCCGCCGATATTAAAGCAGAGTTATGCAACAGCACAGGCGGGTGCAAAGAAACCGACAGGTTGAGGGTCAATGAGATCTTTCATGCACCATGGATCAAGCCGGGGGAATCATATTACGGCATAATTTATCTTGAAACCAGAAAAGGAAGATTTACGCCTGAAAAACTTTGGTCGATCGATGATTTGGTACTGACCATACCGGTATTGCGAAAAGACCTCACTCGGGCATACGTAATGAAAGTATCCATGTCCGGAAATCAGGAGTTGGAAACAGCAGCGGAAAATAGAATGAAGGAAAATGCCGGTAAGGACGACGATCCGTTTGCAAAAATCTTTGTGGGACCCTCCAATGATAGACCTAACAATGTCGCGCTGTATGATGCCACAAAGCGAATGGAGGAGTGCGCAGTCAAGAGTATAGGAAAAATCAAGAGTAAAAAAGGCCGCCCCTACGGTTATTACGCCCGCCTCGATATAATGTTCGATAAAAGTGGTAAATATCTGTCTCATACTACCAAGAATACTGGATTGAATTGGTTGGATAAGGCTGCAGATAAAGTGGTTAAGGGCATGAAGGATTGCAGGATCGTCGATCGGACGGATGCTGCCGCAGGCGACAACGACGGCGCCCATTACAAATATGAAGTGATATTTGGCGACGCGGTTGCGTATGAAATCGACGATTCTGAGTCCAATAGTAAGCATACAACGGAGGCAAAATGAGACATGCAATAATAACTATTTTGACGTTGTTTGCTATCATCAATACTGGCTGCGGTTCGCAAGGCAATACTGACAACACATATATTCCAGCTGAGCAAATTGATTACGTCGATACAGCCGGTACTTATTATCTTGCCTGGCACGACTTATCTGAGTGTGAGGGCGTCCGCATTCCAAATCTGTTAAATATCGAGCAGTCTGGATCGGATATCGTAGTGCAAGATGAAAATGGAGAAATCTATATAAACACCTCCGACCCATGTTTCTATGGAGCGGAATATATGCGTCGCGTTCTGAATATGCCATATGACGTAGCTATATTCGATTCTCCCGCGTATGGCTATTTATGCTATGCAGCAGTGTATTCAGGATACGGCATTAGCATTATATGTAGCGAGTCGTTTGATTATCCGTTTAATTATTCTATTACCGGTTGCCGCATATCCTATAAGTACGGCATGAATGTCGGAAATGATTACCCGGACATATATCTGATGTGTAATAATGACAACGCGAATAATGAAGAAACGGTGAAGGAAATATTAAATAATAATTAAAACAGATCTGAATAAAACAAAGAGACGATATAAGATGAATATAATAACAAAATTCTTTAAGTCAATATCATGCATAACTGTTCTTGTTCTGTTGATCACTGCTGCCTCATGGTCGAATGCAAGCGAGGCTATTGACCCCTATATCATGCTCGGCGCCAAGCATGGCGTAGGTTCGGACAAGGATGGCGATAACGGTATTGCTTCTGCCGTAAGCGCCCTGATTCAGACGCGAGATCCGGAGACGGTTATCAAGACTGCAAAATCAGCCGGCGGCCGGGCGCGTCTTGTTAACGACGGCATTGTGTCGGTCACAATGCCCCTGGCACAGCTTAAGCGCCTGGCTGATGAAGGAATGATCGTTTATGCCGAGGCCGATAAGCCCCTGAGAATGATGCTTGACCAAAGCCTGTCTGCAATAAGTGCACCGACGGTACATAATGGCGACGTGGACGGCGTCGCATACGACGGCGCCGGCGTGATCATCGGGATCATCGACAGCGGCATCGACTGGCGCCATCCGGTATTCCTAGATTCCATGGGAAATTCGCGCATCCTGTCGATCTGGGATCAGACGATCGAAAGCGCTCAGGGCTTCTCGCCGCCCAGTGAAATCGCTGATGCAGTCGGCATAGAATGCCTGCGCAAAGACATAGAAGAAAGGACTTGTCCCTCGAAAGACGACATGGGCCACGGCACACACGTGGCAGGAATCGCGGCGGGGAACGATGACACCTATGGAGGCGTCGCGCCGGGTGCTGAGCTTGTTGTGGTAAAGGTCCTGGGCAGTAACAATCCCTTTTCAACGAGCGTAATCGATGCCGCGGATTATATCTTCCGCAAGGCGCAGGAGGCCGGCAAACCGGCGGTGATCAACATCAGTCTCGGCTCCCACTTTGGGGCGCATGACGACACATCCCTCTTTGAACAAGCCCTGGACTCGATGGTGACTGCGGCATCCGGCCGCGCGATCGTCGCAGGCGCGGGAAATAACGATCATCAGGATTATTCGGTCGTCGCAAGCATCCACGCCTCGACAGAGCTCCAACAGGACGAGTGCAGGTTCGAATTTATGGGATGGTCACCAAACTTGCATTGGATGATGATCGATGTGTGGCAGCGGCTCGATGCCGCACTCGACTTCGGTATAGGCGTGGATGAATACGGCGCTTATGAAGAGACCGGACTCGTGACAGCAGGTGATTCAAAAGACATCTCACTTGACGGCGGCCGGCTGCGTGTCATCATAGATTCGACTGAAACGAGCAATCCTGAGAACGGCAAGAAGCATACCATCGTTTATATCGGCGCTGCCGAAGGCGACGCCGGCCAGGACATCTCGATCGGCAATTATACCTTTGATCTGATCGCCTCAGGCAGCGGCAGTTTCGATGCCTGGATTATCAACAGCGGCGTAGCATTCACTAAGCGAGAGGGGTCATATCTGTCCGGCGGCAAGCGCTATTGTCCCGGCGACAGCCGCCGCACAGTTGGGCTACCAGCCACAGCCGCCGACGTCCTTGCAATCGGCTCCTTCGTCAGCCGCGACGACTTGGACTCGCTTCACCGCGAGTTCGGTGGAGACATCGAATTCACGACCAGGCTTGACATATCGCCTTTCAGTAGTCGCGGGCCTTCGGCTGATCCTTCGCGGACCGGACAGAAGCCGGAGATCACCGCGCCCGGAGAATGGATAATCTCCGCCCTTTCCGAGGATGCAATCAATTCGCTGGTCGAATCAGGGTGGGCGGTGGATTACGCAAGGGAATTTGCCGCACTGAAAGGCACGAGTATGGCATCGCCCCACGCGGCCGGCGCAATAGCGCTCATGTTCCAGCGAAGGCCGGATCTCAATGCAAGTCAGATCAAGATGCTGCTGGCGCGCAATGCCATGACAGACATGTGGACCGGTAGTGTTCCGAACAACCGCTGGGGATACGGCAAGCTGAATCTTCTCAATATCTTTATGAATTTTGATTCCACTGATCTTACTACCCCCCTGCCGGTGAGTGACGAAGAGATAGGCGAGTTGCCTTTTTTACCCCAACCATATGCAGATCTGTCCACAAACGAGGAAAGTAGCGGAGGATGCACCCTGAATCCTGAGACCGGGCCAGTTTCTACAGCCCCTATTGTCCTGTTGTTGCTCGCATTGGCTGCCCCAGTCATCGCGCGACGACGTACTATCCGAGCGGTATTTGGACTCCTTCTTGCCCTCTGTTGTCTCGCCTCGTCCTGCGGCGGTTCATCCACACCTGCCGCAGCCGGTTTCAATTTTGATCAGACAACACTGACACAGAATCAGTACCTGAAGATCGATGCAACGCGGATGATGGCTTACCTCGATCAGTGGAATGACGAAGAAACTGTGGCAATGAGACTCGCGATTCCGCTGCGCCATTACTTCAAGGGCGAGACGATCGAACTCGGTGCAGACAACGTCTATTCTTCGAATCAGGATCAAGCGTCTCTGCTTATCGTTCGTTATGCAAAGACGGATGAGACTACGACACAGTCCGAAGATGACTCGTCGCTTGCTGCCGAAGCCTGGGCATCCACAGCCGGGCAGCTCACGCTCGATGAAGCCGAGGTTTCTTTTAATGGAACCTTGGCAATAAGCATAAGCGGTGCCCTGCTACGGCCGATCGATATTGCCAGCGATATGATAGACCGCGAAGGCGACGCAGTGACATTTTCGATAACCGCCAATGCCGCCGTGTCTGAAGGTTATATCACAGGGCCATTCATTGTAGATGCGAACCCGCTGACCGGGAACATAGGCACCAAGGTGCTCATTCGCGGTTTCAATTTCACAGACAGCGACTATATGGTTTTCTCAGGTTGCAGTACAGATGCCCTGCCGACTATAGTGAATTCGCCCAATGATGCTGAAGTGACGATATCCGCCTATTGCCCGGATGGCCGGTTGGATTTCAACGAAAACATTGGCTACCGGAACGGACGGCAACCGTCCTTTGTCTTTGATCCATCCTTAGAGATGACCACCCGGGAACTGCCGCATCCCGAATCCGACCTCTTAAAAACTATTTTTGATCCATCGACTGACCTCATCTATATGCTCTTTAAGCCTGGCAACGATATCGAAGTATATTCGATAAATGACAGGGAATTTATCGACCCCAGACCGCTTCCGGTGTCTGCAGATACATTTGATATCGCGTCCGACAACAGTCTTTTGACCGGCAAAGACAAGATTTTGACGGTAGTCACCTCCGACGGAACGGTCCAGGGTCATGTTTCCATGCCAAAGGGAGATTATATCTCAGATATCGTCATAGGTCCGGCACAGACGGCGCTTATCCTGGTTTCATATCTGTCTGGATCGACCCCACCCGCAATCTGTCGATTCGATCGCTTAGCCATGACAGCCTCATGTCCTACTGAATTAGCGCTGTATTCATATTTTTATGACGCATCTGTATTTGTGACCCGTCCGGATCGCAAGATTGCGGTAGTTGTCGATGGAGAAGGCTATGGATCGAGGGCAGCCGTTTTTACTTTTGACGATGTAGGTAACATAACGAAAACTTCGGATGAACATGTCTCTTATCGCACGGCAAGTGTCCATCCCCTGCGCGATGAGATATGGCTGGATAATGATATCTATCTCTTTGATTTGACCGAATCTCGGACTCTTGCCGTTTCCTCATCTTTCCCTTCGCCCGGAGGCGAACGATATTACTCTCTGGACTATTTTAACGTTCAGATCAGGGCGGATGATTCAGATCAGGATGTGCTGTCCTATACATCATTCGAAAATGGGGCTAATGAGTACTACACTTCTTCTTCAGGAAACATCATAATCACCAATGGAGATAGATATCTGCTGTCTATCTTTGACGAATCCATCAGACAATTGGATCTCAGCCGGATAAATTCTTATCTTGATGGAGAATGAAACTGTGGATGATGCCTCATGAAACTATGGCTCGATAAAATATGCCTTATGACGTCGCTGATCTGCCTCCTTTGCGGCTCATCGGATGCCCGCATCTCCGCCGGCAACATTGACTCCTCCTATGCAATCGAGCGCGTGTCGGTCAGCCGCGACGGACGCGCGTATGCCTGGGACCGCAAGGGCGACGGGATCGCCGGCTGGCCGATCGATTTTGCGCCGGAAGGCTTCAAGGTCATTCTTGAACCCAGACTTGTCGACGTCAATCGCGACGGCAGGGCTGAGGCGGTATTTGTCCTTCGATCCTCCTCCGGCACGGAGCAGATGAGGGTCCTGAAGGGCGACGGGACGGAGCTCACCGGCTGGCGATTCGATATCCCGTCGTCTTACGGACCTATTGCCCACAGTCCCTTGATAGCCGACATAAACGAGGACAACAGGTTGGAGGTGGCGTTCGCCACCGCAAGCGGCCATGTTGAAGTTTATCGGCATGCTGCGGGTTTCTCTCGCCTCGATGACTTCTGCTCGGCGTTCGACGCCGCGCCGCACCTGCTCGCAGCAGACCTTGAGAACGACGGGCGCAGCTCGCTCTACGCAGTCATCGATGCGGATGGAGAGATAATTCTCTGGGAGAAGGACGGCGAACAGAAGGTATTTGCGAGCCTCAGCAGTGACGCGGAGTTCAAGGGCGGCGCAGGAATAATCGATGTCGACGGCGACGGAAAAGAGGACCTCATCGCCGGCACTTCTGTGCCCAGCCTCGTCGCTATAAACCATGACGGCGAGCTTTTCAGATTCTACCCTCTGCCTCAGGTTCCAACAGCGCCGCCGATTGCGGCTGACATCGACCTCGATATGCAGAAGGACATATTGGTCCTTCTTGCCGATCGAACGGTCTATGCGATGAACGTCAACGGATCCAAGGTCAGAAAGTGGGACTATAACCTCCCATTTGAGGCGGATTCAGTCGATGCGGGCGTCGTTGCTTTCGACCTGTATGACGGCTTGATATCCTCTATCTCCGGATGGGACCAGACCTCGATTTACAAGGTCTCCAGGGACAGGTTCATGGCCCTCACCCTCGGTGAAAACGTCCACGTCTATGACCGCATACTCGCCGAGATGGATATGCCGGTCACAAAGATAGAAGAAGTCGTCGTCATGCCCAAGGTGATAACGCCCAATGACGACGGATATAATGATAATGCGAAGCTATCATATATATTGTCCACGAGCGCTGCGATCACGATAGACGTCCTGGATTCGGCCGGCAACGAGATCTATCGGGCCTTGGATGGCTCACTGCAAAACATGGGATCAAACTCAGCGATCATCGACGGGCTGAACACCAAGGGGACTGTTACTCCCAATGACGATGAGCCGCTTCCAAAGGGTCTTTATTATCTCAGGGTGACCGCCCTGAACGATCTGGGGTTGTCTTCTCGCGTCATGACGCCGCTCATAGTCTTCGGCATGCGCGCTGCCATCGAATTCCCGGCAGACGAAGACGAAAAGGACGCCGAGTATCCTACCGTATACGGCACAGTTAATATTTCAGGTATAGCCACCGACCCGAATATAGGCGAGGGAAACGACAACTTCGACTTCGTCGCTTACAAGGTTTACTACAGGCCGGGCGCGTGGGAAGTCGAAGAGGATGACGCCCTCTCCGCCGGCGACATGGGTTCGCCGTGGCTGCCTGTTCTCGTCCCAATACAGGACCAGTCCCCTGACAACACGGCCAACGAGCCTGCGGATTCCCCCTACCCTGCCTCTAATGTCTCCGTGCGACCCGTCCAGCACGGCCTGCTGGCCCAATGGAACACGACCGACATCGCCGCCACTCCCAACGGCATCTACACGCTCCTTCTCAAGGTCGTGGACGGCAACGGCAATGCGGTGGGTCGCGTGAACTTCGATTCGATAGTGGTCAACGCGCAGAACCTTTCGTCCGATACCCCCTTTGACCCCAGTGATCCATCCACCGACCCGAACGACCCTGAGAACATAGGCCCCGTTCTTACGGGCATCACTGTCCTGCCTGGAACCATAAGCACGCAGAACCCTGCGACGACGATTTCATATACCCTCGGGAACGAAACCTCGAACGTCAATATAGTCATACACAAGGTCTCCGGCGGGCAGACAGGTCCGGTGGTCGCCTCTTTCTCGCAGGGCCTGCGCTCTCCGGGAAATTACTCGTTCGAGTGGAACGGCAAGGATAATCTGAACAAGCGCGTGGACGTGGGCTACTACCGCGCGCAGATCACGGCCGCAGCCCAGGACGGAACCGGCAGCGACGTGAAAACGACATCCAATATTTTCATGAATGTCGCCACCGAATACAACGCCGGCCTCGCCATACTGGGCTTTACCCTTTCCAGCAGCGTCTTCGATCCCTTTGACTTTGTAACCGACGAGAACGGCGACGACGTACTGGCCGAGGAACTCACCGCCTCTTACTCGCTCAACCGCTACGCCAGGGTGACCATAGGCGTCTACGACGAGTCGGATGAGCTGGTGCGGTCCCTCGCAGGGGGCGTCATCGACAAGATCGGCCACGTCTCCTGGAACGGTGCGGACGACGAGGGCATGATAGTGACGTCAGGGCACGCGTACACAGTGAAGATCAAGGCCGAATGCATCGATGCCGGATGCACCGATGTCATCGAGGACGAAGCCGTAGTGGAGATCCGGGCGCTTTCCATGGGCGGCATGGGCATCGTCGCAGACGTGACCATGCTCATAGGCGAGGGCGACGAGAACGGATCAACCCTTGATGAGATAGAGGGGATACTGCATGACGACGCCGATATCCTGAATGACTTCCCCTTGAACGGCTCAGCGGACTTCTCCTGGCGCGCATATGGCCACGGGTATATCAGAGTTCCGTTCACATATGGGATATCCGCCAATGGCGAAGAATCGTATTATGTAAATGACACGCGAGAGGCATATGTCACGCCTGAGAATGTGCCTGTTATGACTATAACCGGTGGTCTCCCCGTAGGATGCACGATAGATGACTTCAGGTTCGATCCCAATTATTCCATATCACATTCCCTCAGCTTTGAGGGCGGATTCAATATTACGAGTTACGGCTATCAATCAAATACAGTTCCAAATGGAATTGTGGTTAATGTTACATCGCCGGCGAGTACAAAATCGACAGAAGCGCCATTCTCAATCACGGAACAAGGTGGACTGACCAACCCCTCGCAAGTCAGTTTCAGCTTACATCTGCAGGGTGGACAACTCGGCGCCGGCGGGCTGTCACAAGACGACCAGAATCTCATCAGGACCCAATGCACACACGGCAACGACATCTCGCTCTGCAACAGCCTGGGGTACAAATACAATCCCGACAACGCATATTACCTCTTTATGTGCGAATATGGCGACGTACCGCCGGAAAAGATGTGCGGTTCCTGGCCCGCAGAGACAAACCCAGTGGTCACGGGTCCTGACGCCTTTGTGTCTCCCGTCACCTGCGGGGCTGTTCGCCTCTGGGCGAATGCGCGCAAGTCAATGACACGCTCATGGGGCCCATATGCTTCAACCGGACCCGAGACGTGGCTCCACAGCGTAACCAACCCCGGCGCCATACATCTAAGCGATTACAGCGGGGCGACGTCCAGCGGCAATCCCGATGTCGTGTCGAGCTGGGTGACGGACTATGCGCTCTCTTTTAATCCGACGATAAACGGCGAGGCACATCCGGTCTCAGGGACCTCGGGTTACCTCAATGTCGGCGGAATCATCCGGGCGTGGCTGGGCACTTCTTCAGGTCCGGGCGCAGGCGGCAGCATGTACGCGGACATCATGCCCGAGGATTTCGAAACCACGGACGATACGAAGCTCTCCTCCAATGTCTGCGTCTTCGACGGCAACAAATATATCAACGGCACGCTGGACACGGCCGTCCAGTCCGATTCAAAGCGCTGCATAACAGCAGAGGTCGGAGACATAAACGAAGACTACTTCAGCCTGGATTCAGGGCCCTACTCCATCTATGCGTCGTATCCCTTAAATGACCATCCGCTGCTCTACACTTTCTCCGATGTCGTCCATGTGTCCGACTGGACTGTGGACCTGCGTTACCCGGACGGCACTGTCAACGATTCGTTCGACGTGATCGACATGTCGGTGAACTCAAGCGGTACGCGCGACGTGGACGGCGACGGAACGGCCGAGAGCAACAAAAATACAAACGACACCTTCAAACTGAAGCTCAAGTCAAACGCTGCCCCGAAGAGGCTCGTCGAGGTGCGGGGAGTCGTTAACGGCGAGACATGGGAGCTTCGCTACTTCGATGCGAATACCAACGCGTGGGCCAAGATCGCGGAGGGCGAAGGCGCAAGAAACGGCACCTTGGCCTGGTGGGACGTCTCCAGGCTCAACGGGCGCAGTTACACGGTGATCGTGAGGGCATTTGACGATACGGGCGCGGTGGCGAGCGAAGACACGATGGAAGTGGCCATCGGCACAATGGTGAGGGCCAACGAGGGTGCCGTCGTCACCTCGCCGTACAGAAGGTACGCCATACACTTCGACGAGTACAGCCTGTGCCCTGAGGGCGGACCTTACCCGTGCGACTCATCAATCAACGATCTCATCACCGTCATCCCCATCCCGCAGGACACGCCCGGGCTCTACATTCCCTCAGGCATCAACCCCATAGGGCCGGTCATCGAGATCAAGCCTGACGGGATAGAGCTTAATTCGACGTATCAACCTCAGCTGGAGGTCTACTTCACCCGCGGAGAGATAGAAGAGCTTTATTCCCAGGAGCCACAGGAGGTTAAGGACTACGTCTTCGGCATAACTGCTGACGATCCGTCAGTCATGGCGATATACAACCTGAAATCCGACGGCGAACTCGAGCAGCTTGCGACGATAAACACATGGGACGATCGCGGCACCCCTGGCACTGCGGATGACATCTTCAGGATATCCGGTCTCTTGAATCACTTCTCGCGCTATGTCGTCATGAAGGAGGATGACGGATATCCGAGGATCGCCATCGACTCCCCTGCTGCGGACGATGTGGTTCACGGCATGATCAGCGTCAGCGGCTCTGTGGGCGGCATAACCCCTGACGACCCCTTATCTTCGTTTACAGTCGCCGTGTCTGCGGAGGACGGAGAAAGCGGAGAGACCTTATTCTCCGGCCTTGATCCTGAATTCAATTTCTCAAGCAATCTGTCCGGAAGGCACGGCTGGCAGACGATCTTGGCCAAGGCGCATACTGCGTCGGGCGTGGAGGCAACGGCCTCCGTCCGGGTCTATGTGGACAACACTGCGCCGCATACACAAGTGGTGGTGAACGAACAACTCGTGGAGGCAGGCGGTCTGGCTGTTGTGCCGCCGGATAGTGATATAATGCTCATCGCTGAAGACTCAGTGGATCGAGACAGCGTGGTGCAGGAGATTCGATACAGATGGGACGACGGGCAATACGCTACATATGAAGGTATAATTCCTCTGAATATAGTCGAGGCCGGTCGCCATTCGTTCAGCTGTTACGCTGTCGACGACCAGGACAACCAGGAGCCGGAACAGACTGTCTATATAACGATCATAGATCCGGGCCAACCGGGCGAAGGCGCTTCGATAGAGACTTCGCTGATCATAGACGAACCGACCTTCAGCGACGGCCACCAGAACTGGATATCGGGATCGACGAACCTTTCCATGATCGCCGCCGACGGATCCCAACCCGTGTATCAGATAAGATACAGTATAGGCGATGACGCTTATCAGCTTTATGAAGGCCCCATAACACTTTTCGGATACGAAGACGGCGCCTATGACATCGAGTATTTCGGCATGGACTACTACGGCCTTGCGGAGAACATGCGCGCCACAAGCGTGGTGTTGGATGCGTCTTCGCCCGACACCACCATACAGATCAGCGGCCCTGCCGAAAAATCGGGCGAATATCACTACGTCGCCGCGTCGACCCGATTCATCTGCGAAGCGGAGGACGGCGGCATCATTCCATCCGGCATTTCACGGATAGAGTATTCGTTGGACGGCGGAGAGTGGCTCGAGTACGGAGAGCCGATCGGGGTGGCGCCGGGTGCCGGCGAACGGTTGCTCTCGATCAGGTCTGTCGATCGAGTCGGCAACATTGAAGAGCCTCATACCTACAAATTGCGTTTCGACGCCGATGCGCCAACATTGGAGTTGATCTCGTCAAGCTCCCATATTTCCCCGAACGGAGACGGGGTAAATGAGAACGCGACATGGCGCGTACGGTCATCCAACGTGCTGGGAGGAGAATACCTGGCGACGCTCATGATCGACGGCGTCCGAGTCGATCAGTATCAGGGTGTGGCTTCTGAAATCGAGCTATCGTGGGACGGCAGGATCGGAGAAGCATTGTCAAGCGAGGGGGTCCATCAGTATCAAATCGACCTGACTGATCTTGGCGATCATACCGCAGCGCCTCTCAGCGGACAGATCATAGTCGATATAACGCCGCCGGCCGTTTCAGTCGCATCGACAACCGGCTCCGGCGGCAATGTGACGTTGAATTATATCGTAGACGACAACGCCGTCGCTCAGAATGTCGCGATTCAGCTTTCAATTTACGCAGGGACGCAACCGATCGCCTCAGTTCCTCAGCAGGTCGCCCTGCCGCCGCAGGCTCACGCGATAGTCTGGAACGGTTTTAACCAGTTCGCCGCGCAGGCAGTCGACGGTCAGTACAGGTATACCCTCACAGCCACCGATGAAGCGGGCAACGTTTCGCCGGCACAGGCCGGAATCCTTTCGCTGGATATCCGCCCGCCTTCGTCGAGGCTGGTGATATCGGGGCCCAGCTTTGAGGGCGGCGGATTCATCTGGATCGGCCCGTCTTCGCAGCTTCTGTTCGCGGCTGACGACCTGGCCGGCGTCGTAGACCACATTGACTATAAATTCGACGGCAGCGATTGGCAGGCCTACACAACGCCCTTCACAGTAGCCGCATCCGGCGCGCATACGGTCGCCCACAGAGCCGTTGACGCCGCAGGCAACGAGGAAGAACCCAAGACGCGCCAGATCAGCCTCGACGATATTGCGCCAATAAGCACACTCAATGTCGAGGGTGTACAGAAACAGATCGACGGGAAGACTCATTGGTCAGGGTCGGCCACATTCATCAAGCTCGACACGACCGATCAAGGTTCAGGCGTGTCGCGGTCCAATTTCGAAATTGCCGCGCCGAAATTGATATACGAGGCTTCTCAGCCGGTCGCGCTTGGAAATATAGGCGACGGTGAGAAAACAGCGACCTACTGGTCGGTTGATAAAGTGGGCAACGAAGAGGCAAAAAGACAGCTGTCGTTCGTAATCAACGGAAGCCCCCCGGACGTCTCGCTCGACCTGGGGAACCCGAAATTCATCGCCGGGAGCATCATTTACATAGACGGCGCCACTCCCCTTCAGATCATCGCAAACAGCAACAGCGACGATATCGTATATCTGCATTACAAGATCGATGACCAGCCGCTCGTGCCCTCCACATCGGAAGGCGCATCAAAACTGACGTCTCAGCAGTTCAACATTGCCGAGGAAGGCAGCCATCTTGTAAAATATTTCGCTGTGGATGGTTTTGAAAACAGGCGCGAGCTGGCAATGCCCCTTATCGTGGACAACGATCCTCCTTTGACGCACATCGAAAAGAGCCAGGAAGTCAACGGAGATGAGAAACTCGCTACCCCATCAACCGTGATACGACTCAACGCCGACGACGACTTCGTCGGTCTGAAGTCCACCGAGTACGCCTTTGACGGGGGCCAGTGGCGGAATTACGAAGCGCCCTTCTCACTCCAGGAACTTTCGGGCGGTCAACATGATCTCTCCTATCGGAGCACCGATCTCCTTGGTCACGTTGAAAGCGCCGGTCAACAGCTCCTCGACATACTCGTGCTCAACGCCAACCTCGGCCGGACCGCTCTGCCGCGCATATTGATGTTCGTGCCGACGGAGGGCGTGGAGAACGCCGTTGACCCTGAAAAGATGCCCGAAGTATCGGAGATCGCCGACGTCTGCTCGGCCATGGGGTGGACATTCAAGCTGGTCTCAGACACGGCCTCTTTCCTCAACGCCATGAGAAGCGATGCCTTCAATATATTCGCCGTCACCGGCGCAACGGCAGGATACCGGTTCGAGGGTTCCCAGCTGGTCGACAGGGCAATACGCGAACTTGAGTTGAGAATTTTCAAGGGTGACGCCCTGATGTTATTGCAGGGCGGCCTGGGCATCAAGGGCGTGGCCTGGGAGCGAATGCTCGGCTCCACAGGCGGCCTCGAAACCGAAACGCTCGAAAGCGGTCGTTCTAGACTGTATTATCCTGCAAATGGAGAAGACTCCTATCCGTCCGTTGCGCTTGCGTCGGGCGCTTATTCGATTAAAGGCTCTGTGAGCCCCCTCTTCTACGCAGACGAATCTGTGGTCGTAGGCAAGAGGGCTTACGGCGACGGCAATGTCCTGTTCGTGGGAGGCGACATTACAAGTTGGCAAAAGGCCTATGATCTCGCCGTGCTCCAGGGAGCATATGAAAAGACCTGGGCCGACATGTGGGACGAGGTCCTGAGAGAGGCGTTGGGATCGGATCCGAAGTTATCTCCCGGAGAGGTGGTCTCTCTGGAGTTATCGCTCTCCACAAAAGAGCGATCGGCCTTCGTCTACGCGGTCCCTGAAGTGCCGTCCCGGGCCTATTGGTTGTCGCAGGACGGCTCGGATGCAACGGGCGGAACTTCATGGTCCGTTGACCTTGCTGAAGACGACTCGAAGACATTGTCGTATTCATTGAGAATGCCGTTCAATCCCGAGACTGTGGACATTCCGGTCGTCATAACTACGGCCTGGTCCGTCGGACTGAACGACACGTCGAAGAAGATATTGAGACAGGACGTCGCGGAAACATGGGACAAATTGTGGAAGGAATGTGATGAAGCGCTTCAGAAACTCAGGGACGAGCCGGAGACGCTGGAAGGAGCATGGGCCATGCTTGACGCTATGCTGGCTGGCTGGCGCGCCGCGGATGCAGCAGGTGATTTGGAAGGAAGAATAGGAATCGTATTGGATTCTTTTGAAAAACTTTCGGTACTCGAGGCTGAAAAGACGATCGACCTCAAACGCAACCTGGTCCAGCTTCTCCAGGCGCTCGAGTTGCAAGTCTTCGAAAGATCTCAAGGCGAGATACTTCCAAGTGAATCTGCTGTGGACTCCGACAGCGACGGCCTGCCCGACGATATCGAGGTCAATGCAGGAACCGACCCGTTTGATGCGGACAGCGATGACGACGGCGTTATAGACGGTCGAGAGACTGCTGCCCTTGAGGACTCGGACAATGACGGTCTGATCAATGCCCTTGATCCTGACAGCGATAATGATGGTCTGCTGGATGGCCTTGAAATGAGTGCCGTAAGTGCGGCAACTGATCCTGACGGGGCCGGTCCGATCAAGTGTACGGACGAAGAAGCCGGGCATCTGGCTTTCGACAGCGATCCTGCCACAACCACCAACATGACGAAGGCGGACACCGACGGTGGAGGCCTGACGGACGACAAGGAGGATTTGAACAAGAACGGCCGCGTCGATACGGGCGAAACCGATCCCAACAATCCCCTCGACGATACGAACCCGACCGAATTTGCAGGCGGCGGTGGCGGAGGCGGCTGCAAACTATATAGCGACCAGTCGGGAGACGGTCGTTCCTTGCAGTCAACTCTCGTTATGTTAATCTCAATTGCGATTGCCATCCTTATTAAGAGGAGATCCGGTTACAGATGCTGATGCCTCATGCCGAAGGAGTCGGGCGTTATCATATTGCAATCCTGGCAGCGATCGTATTCGCCGTGTTTTTGACGGCGCCTTTTTCGGCGCTGTCAGGCGACACGGGTCTCTCCGGCTTCAATTTAAACGCCGATCATCTCACCCCCGATGACAGCGGAGTGCACTCGATCTACGGTTCGCAAACGCTCGGTCATCTCAACGCATCCGTTCGTCTTTCGCTTGGCGACAGCGGCGGGCTGATCGAAGCCGGCAATCCTGTCAACAATCGGCGCTCGACAATAGTCGATAATTTGTTTGTCGGAGACCTTTCCGCTGCAGTGGGCCTGGGCGACCATGTAGATCTAGGATTCGTGCTTCCAATCGTGCCATATGAACGCATGGAGAACGTGAACACACAGATCAAAACTGTCGGTTATGGTCTGGGGGATATTCTTATCGACGCCAAATTCAGGATATTGAAAGATAAAAAGAAGAGCATCGGACTGGGCATATTGACTCGTCTGAGCATGCCCACCGGAAACACAAGCATGTTCACAGGATGGAAGGACCCGACGGGCGAGTTCAGATTGATATTGGACAAGACGATCTCGTCCTTCTACGTCAGCGCAAATGTCGGTTATCGCATTGCCGCAAAAACGAACGTGAGGAATGAGACGACCGGTGCGGCCTGGAACTTGACCGACGACGATCGGCTGACCTTCGGTGTCGGAGCTTCATATACATTGCCCGTTCAGAATCGTTCATGGGCGCTCCTGGCGTCGTTAAACGGCGATACCGTGGTCGGCGACATCAAAGAAATAAGCACCCCCCTGGGATTTGCCGTAGGCGTGAGAAAAAACTTTGACAACGGCATATCGCTTGAGATCGGGGGTGGAAGAGGAATTACCGATGCAGTGGGCTCCCCTTCATATCGCGTCTTCGGATCATTTGCGTTTGACGGCGGACGGCTCTCACGCGCAAAGAAACAGGCCAAGATAGCCGCAGAAGTTGCGAATCTTTTGAATGAATCGGTCTACTTTGCTTTCGACAGCACATCGTTGCCGGCTGAAGCCATGACCATCATAAAGAATGTTGTGACATTCATGGAAAAATCTCCCCTGCTGCGGGCCGCCATAAGCGGACATACGGATTCGACCGGTAACAAAAAATATAACTATAAGCTGGGCATGAAGCGGGCTCGGAGCGTGGCCGAAGGCCTTGAATCATCAGGCATATCCGATGAACGAATTGAGCTCAAATCCTATGGTGAAACCAATCCCGTTTCGAGCAACGATACTGCGGCCGGCAGGGCAAAAAACCGCAGGGTTGTCATTGACGTGAGATGAACTGTGGTAGCGCCAAAAACATCAATCAGACATACGGATCAAAGCGGCCGCTGCTGCTACGATTGGAATTTAATGCCGCAATCTCTTCTTCCGTGATGGCATAGGAAGAGTCTTTGGGATAGTGCTGCCTTATGAAGTCTTCTATAACTTTCCTTGCCTTCTGGCCTATGAGGTTGTTCCAGTCGGAATCGTCGGGCGAATTCATCTCTAAACATGAGTCCCACAGCTCGAACATGCACTTGTGTTTATTTTTCAGGGATTTGCCGTCGTCGCGTTTGATCCTGACGAGCTCCTCTTCCAAATTCGCATAAGTTTTTGGATCACGATATATCCTGTCCATGCTGGTATTGCGGATTTGCTCGAAATAAGGTTCCACAACTCTAATAACTGCCATCTGCTGGCTCTGGTCGATTTTATCGTACATCCCCAGCGTCTTTCCATATACCCATTCGAGAGGGGACAATATCCCTGTAACAACTCCATGGACAACGCTGAGCGCTGTTGAAGGCGCTTGGACGATAGCCAAAACAATCTTCTTATTTGTCTCTCTCTTCGTAGTGACTGTCCTTATTTGTGACTTTTCTTCCGGTGACATGAAATGAATTGCCCCATTTTCGCGGAAAGTGAAGGTTTGATCATACAGTGAATAGACGGGCATTCCGCTGTCGTTCCAAGCGACAAAACCTCCACACTTCTGATCCAGGTTCGGACCACACCTGAGGTTATTTATCTCCTCCATGATCTCGTTGTGCCAATCAGTATTTTCCTTCTCTCTAAGCGCCTGCAGCTTGTATTCAACTCTCTGCGCCGCAAGGCCATACTCGCCGCCGTAGAGTTTTTCAAAACCGGACCAGGAGAGGAAAATCCTAATTTTACTGGGGTCGACCGGCGCGGCAGGCCGCATATTCTGCTCCGCATCCGAACTCTCCGCAACAGCGCGGCCCTTCCCCGTGCCTGAAGCTGAGTTCCGGGCTATCGCTGGCCCCCTCTGAAGCCAGCAGGGCTTCGGCGGCCCTTCGAGCTCCATCAGCTTCGGCGACCCTTCAGGTTCAGGTGCAGGCAATGGCTCTGACTTGGCGAGCTTGGGCTTCTCGGGCCTGGGTTTCCGTCGAGGCGGCCTTGCGGGGGGCGGAGGGGGAACAGGCGGCAGCAATGCGAGGCAAAATCTGTCCTCGCTCCCAAGAACCTTTCGTTCGCTGTCGCAGACAGAGCTGCACCACCCCTTATTTATCTCCTTAACGTAACTGGCCTTAAACTCCCAGAAGGTGCCGAATGAAACAGAACTGGGGTGATAGCGTTTGAAGTGCTTGAAGTCCTGCGGGGTTATTATCCCGTCCGAGGCGCCGCCGCTTGCCATCTTCTCCGCCTCTATGAACTGTTTCCTGAGACCGGACAGGCACTGGGGGATATCTCGGAGATAAACAGGAAAGGATTCGGGCGAAAGACCGAACTCTTTCTGGCAACGAGGATCTGCCTTGTGATCCTCGATGTACTTATCGATCCTGGCCTGGAACTGGGAAAAGGTCTGAGCTCCCTCCAAAGCGTCCGGCTGGACGATGAGAAGAAGTTCAAAGTCTTCCTCTGTGAAGAAATCATCGGACTGATCGCCGACCGCGCCGTCCGCCATCAGGTTGAGGTCGTTGACCCCGTCCTTCAGATCATGCAGACAGTCAGGAAGACTTGATATGGATATTGCATCTTTAGACATAAGACCTCTGTTGCAGTCCTCTCCCCATGATTTATTATCGGCAGAAAGAAAGCTTGAGTTTCGTATCAATGAAATAAAAAGAGGATCGGCCGGATCGCGTTCAAGTTTAACCTATTGATTTTATTGGAAATTAAACTTCATTAAGAAACCACTTCCTATCGGCAGCGCATTTGCAGCAAAAAGGCCGGGGGGGAACCCGGCCCTTTGTGGATCAGCAGGAAGTCAGTTTTCAATGTTACTGCTTGCGGCGCACTTTCACCTGCACCATGCGCGCGGCAGCGATCGCGCTCACTGCTATCAGGATACACCAGAGGATGCCGCCGAGGCTGGCGTCGTGCCATGCAAGGCCCATGAGCGATGAGCCGCCGCCGCAACCGCCGGCTGCGTTCGCAGCCCCGATGATGCCGCTGCCGTCGTCGGCCAGCAATGGGCCGGCAACCCCGCCCGTAGCCACTATCGCCAATGTTTCGATATACATCTTCTCATAAACGTTCCTCGGTGCCACATCAGCAATATCCCTCTCGCTCAACGGCTTCTCATAGAACGTATAATTCTCTACAAAACCATCACCATCCACATAGGACTCGGGATTACTGCGCACATAGGTATATAGATTGGATGACGATGGCTTTTCAATTGAAGTTTTCGGCTTCTCGACAAACAACGGATCAGGGGTGATCCACCGTCCCATCTCTGGGCTGTAGTAGCGCTTCCCGAAGTAGACGAGGCCCGTCTCCTCGTCCAGCTCCTTGCCGGTATATACATAATCCGCGGTCACGGCGCCAGCGTTTTCTATGCGCCGGTCGAGACCGTAGGGGTAGCGACTCTCCTCGCGCAGGACGTTGCCCAGAGAGTCCGTGACCAGATTGGCGCTGCCCAGGTGGTCGTCCAAGTAGTAGATCGTGCCTTTTTGGTTTGAGGAGAAGCTGGAATCCGAAGTTGTGCCGGGGCTACCCGAGCAACCCGTGGTGGCCGGAGAAAATGCCGCAGACACAAGGATTATGATGAGGGCGGCGGCGAAGGTCCTCATGTATTCAACCACATCGCCGCAGGCCGCTGATCATGCGCTCGTGATGCTTGAATGCGTCTCCGAGCATAGCGGGAAAGCCGGCTCCCTTCCCATACACGACCAAATACGCCTCCTTCATCTGACGTGCGCAGACACGCGGCGACACCCTGCCTATCCCGGTGCCCATGCCCGGCATTGCGATCGTCTCGATCACGTCTTTTACAGCCCTGTCGTCTTCAAGACGGCCGTACTCCAACAGGAGAAAGACGGCGCGCGTAGCCAGGTACACGTTGACCGTCTCCTCTATATTTGACGGAACGCGCATGGTCGGCGCCGCAATTAGATACGGGATACGCTTGTCGCCGGTCTCCACGATAGCGGCATCGCCCACGAGCAGCTCGCCGTGGTGCCTTTGGCGTATGATCTCCTGCAGCCTTTTCTGCAGATCCCAACCGAAGCGCTCAGAGTAGACCAGATCGATGCCGCCATCCATGAATCCGAAGCTGTTCGCGGGGCTCACAACAGCGTCGCACTCCACATCGAGGATGGATCCCGGATGGAAGCCAAAGCCGGCATTGTCTTCGAACTCCCGGCGCACCGCCTCCAGAACGCGCCGTTCGATATCCGATACTATGACTCTCATTTCTCTCCCTCCAATCCAGCGAGATGTTTCACGTGTTCGATCATTTTGAAATATACTTATTGAACAGATCCACCTTCTCCGCCGTATCCAGGATGATTTGCGTCGAATTAAGTCTTCCGCCGAAATTCGCCCCGAAACCATAATCATACACCATCTCCGAATCCGCAAGATGCTTGTCGAAAAACGATTTCGGTATGCGCGACTCAATAATTCCTATATCCTTTGCTATGCCTTGGGAAACCTCATAACGCAACGGAGAGATCGCATTATATGCCGCCTCCGCGTCTCTGCTGACGTATGCCTTTTTGAAGGGATTGAGTCCGACGCTTTTGATCCACGTATAATTGTTGATGCTTCCGTGATAAACTGAAATGCTTTGTTCGATATTCGAGGCCGCAGAGGGCCCGATTTTAGAAACAGCCTTCTCAGCACCCAGTGCGTAGACGAATGCATATTGGAAGGCCCTGTATCCCAGATAGCCGACGGCAGCATCGATCGCATATGACTCCGCCCGCGCGCTGGGCGTGGGATTGGCGATAAGCGGCTCGCCTGGCGCGGGGGCATTGGCGACATTGGGGTCGGAGAGGATGTACCAGGCAGCCATGACAGCGACGCCGATCGCCGGTCCGATCGCGAAATCGCCGTTGTTGTCGATCAGACTCGTGGGGTTTCCCCTTACATAGGAATAGAGATTGCCTTCCTGGGGGGTGTTCGATGTCGCCTTGGGATCTTCTAGGAAGAGCGGATCCGGGCTGATCCATCTGCCCATCTCCGGCGAGTAATAGCGCGCGCCGAAGTAGATGAGGCCGGTCTCATCGTCCAATTCTTTGGTGGTGTAGGAGTAGTCAGGCCCGTTGTCGCCGCCCTGCCCTTCGGTTGCGCCGGTTCCCAAACCGTCGAGGTCGAGCCCATACGGCGCCGTCGACCCCTCGTAGACGACGTTGCCTTCGCTGTCCGTGAGGATCTGCGCGCTGCCAAGATGGTCGTCCAGGTAGTAGATCGTGCCCTTTTGGTTTGATCCTGCGGCGAGATCAGGATTTGCCGAGCCGGGCGCACCCGAGCAGCCGGTTACGGCAGGCGAGAAGGCGGCAGACACGAGGGCAATGATGAGGGAGGTGGCAAGCACCCTCACGGGATTGCTTCGCTTTGCCCGCAATGACAAGTTACTCATCGCTTTGCTCCGAAGCGCTTGATTCTACGCGCGCTATTCGCCTTCCCGCGGCCCAAACATACCTATAAGCTTTATCCCCACGCTCCTCGAAGAACGGATCAGCATAGATGGTCTCGCTGACGGCGCCGTCAGCGCGGAGCACTTTCTTTACTTTCCTTTGGCCTGTATGATCATAGGTCATTTCAACGACAGTGCCGTCTTCCTTAGTCACCTTTGAAAGCCTGTCCTCGGCGTCATACATCAGGGACTGTCCGGGCATAGTCACCAAATTGCCGTTTACATCGTACTCGTAGCGCTTATCCCCGGCGCGGGTCATAGCATATGGACCTGCCCCATCGCCGTAGAGCATATCCGGCTCATGATATTTTCCGTCCGGAAGGGTCGAGTCCCTGCCCGTTATATTACCCACGATATCGTACGACCAGGCGAGGCCCCCTTCAGCCAGCTGCGCACCGGTAAGCCTGTACAAATCGTCGTAAACGAAAGATTGCGTCTGGTTTGCAGTCGTCTCCCCCTGTCGCTGATCGCGGATATCGGCGATGTTGCTGGCCGAATCGTACGAATATTCAAAGGCCTGTATGACGCTCCCCTCGGCGTTGACGGCCGAAAGCGACGAGAGCCGCCCTCTCGTATCGTAGGAGTAGCCTCGGACTATGCCGCCGCTCAAAAGCTCAGTCTCCACCTGTCCTGAGGCGGTATAGGAGCGCTCCAAGAGATAATTGCCGACGGACTGGATTAAACCGCGGGCGTCATATGAGAGCGCCAAAGAGGCTCCGTCCGGATATCTCAACGACACTTGACGGTCGGCGGCATCGTAGTCATACCCCAGATCGTAAATCTTACTTCCTATCGTCCTGCGCTTGGCAATGAGCCTCCCCTTGACGTCATAACCGTAATACTCCTTTCCCGCCTCGTCCTCTATCCATGCGAGCTTTCCAATCAAGTAAGAACCATGTCCGTCCCACTGGCCTGAAGCGGCGTCGTAATGATATACGATCTCCCATGAATCGTCGCTCACTGAAGAAACGTAGTTTTTGGACAGCATTCGTCCGGTCGTGGGTTCGTATTTGTATTTGATCGAAAGACCATCCGGTTTTCTCTTTTCGATCAGCCTTCCGGCATCGTCGTAGACATATTCCCTTCGACCGGCATTTGGATCGATCACTGCGGTCATCCTGCCCATACTGTCGTACTCCTGGTTTCTTACGTTTCCAGCCGGATCCGTTATGGAAAGGATGTTGCCGAGGACATCGTACGAGAAATCGGTGGCGACATTCTCACCGGCGTTCATGTATGAGACGGACAACATCCTCCCTCGACCGTCGTATGTCTTTCTTGTAGGAGTGCCCTTATGCGACGACGCCGTATCCGTATCGTTTTCATCGTATATGAGCCTGGCCAGGGGCAAATACTCGACCCTCGCCGTCGTGCCGTCCGGATTGATCGTTTCCTTCAATCTTCCCAAGACGTCGTACTCATGCTCCGAACCGCTCTTTGAGAAGAGCACCGAGCCGAAAAACGAACAGCTGCTCGCATCTTGGCATCTGAACGGCTCTACGGAATAGCTTTCCTTCCCGCGCGAGTTATAAAGCACGGCCTTGGTGACGGCGATCCGTCCATCCACGTCCTCGACTGCTTCGGCCCTGGTGCGACCAAGACCGTCAATGTAATTATACGAATCCAAAGTGCCCGTCTGCCCCGACACCTCTCTCTGCTTCGTCACGATCACCGACATAGGCGAGGAAATGAAGTATTGATACTGAACCGTTGGAAATTCGGCGGAGTCTAACGGTCTAACGACAACCGAAAGCCTGCCGAGTGGATCGTAATCGAATCTGGAGGCGGCGCCGTTCGGATCGGTGAACGAAGATACTTTGCCGAACACCGAATCGTATTCCACGGCAAAATCTATTGCGCCGTTGTCTGTAAAAACCCTCTCGGCCGCCGGATAAGTATGGCTGAGTGAATCGTAGGCTATTTCCCTTCGTCCTCCTTCCGGATCGAGCATGGCGGTGATATTGCCCCATGAGTCCCTGCGATATCTCTCAACCGATACATAGCGGTTTTCGGTATCGAGCCATTTATCCGTCCTGGTCGGATTTCCGTGGTCGATCTGACCGAAGGGAAGCCCCTGAAAGACCGCTCCGTCATAGTAGTGAACGGTCTCCGCGACCTTTGCGCTATGCGAGTCATATACTGTTTCCCTACCGACTTTACCGACGAGCCACTTCGATTCATCATTGATATAATCTCGATGAACGACAGCTTCGTCGTTGCCGTAGGGAGTCGAACCGTTGTCTGATGGCGCCGTCACCTCACCGTGATCGACCTCGTCCGTCACGTTGCCGTATTCGTCATAACCGTAGTCCTTTCTGAGATATCTTGGGCTGGCGCCGCCTTCGAAGACGGACGTCACCTCGGAAACCAGTTCGGCAACTTCAATCCGTCTGCCGTCCGAACCGGTATCGAGCAACACCGCATTCCAGGAGTTCACAGTCGACCTGAAAAGGACGCCGTCATCCGACCTCAATTCGACGTTGAGCGTCTTGCCCTTGAGCGCCTCGCCGGACATGCCAACGTCAAATTCCGTAATTGAGTTAAGGCTTGGGATTGATGCACCCCCCTTATCGATCATAGTGGATTTGGCAAACCCCCTGAACTCCCGCTCGACTCCATCATAGTATCCGTCGCCATAGGCGTACTGTTTCGTCGAGCCCGCACCAAGGCTGTCATCCACCCTAACTTCTTTCACGACCGAGACCGGGAACGGCAACGCGCCCTGCCATGGTTCACCCACCTGAGCCGCACGGACCATCTGAGAAGTGGAGCTCTCGTACTCAATGCTCACTACCTTGCCTATGCCGTTATCTATCCTGTTGAGAAGGCCAGCGCGCGTGTCCCCGATCAGATCGAGATATTGCCAAGCACCATCCGGGCCTCCGCTCACGTCGACCCACACTATGTCGGTGGTGCCGTTGCCGTTCATGTCGGCGAGCTGGATTGATGTGCTAATCGGATCGACGGACGGAGTGCCGCTTATCGTAACCTGATCGCCGAGAGTTCCGTCGCCCAGGTTCAGCCAGAAGGCCACATGGCCGACCCCCAGATAGATCACGTCGGCCAGTCCGTCTCCGTTTATATCGGCAAGCCTGAGGCGCGATTCGTCCTCCACATGGGGCGCCCCGCCTACGGCGACCGGACCGTCGAACGAGCCGTAACCCTTCGAGGGCCAGTAGATTAGGCTTTCGGAGCGAAGCTTGGCAACATCGACGAGTCCGTCGCCGTTCATATCGGCCAAGTGCACCTTCGGATCGGAAAAGAGTACGTCTTCGGAGGAATCTATCTTGGGAAGCGCCGTCAGACGCAGATAATCGCCCTCCCCTTCATGAATCCAAACACTCACTCCGGTTGCGCCGGTGTGGACAACGTCGATCATCCTGTCGCCGTTTACGTCCGCAAAACGCGTATTGGCGTCTGAGAGGTCGAACCCAACCGGGTTTAGATCGAACGGGACCGCAGCAGACCACCCTCCTGTGCCATTCCCCGGCATATATTTATTGCCGTCGGCCCGCGCTATGACGAGATCGCTGAGCCCATCGCCGTCGATGTCGGCAAGTTTGACGCCGGGTTGCGACAGATCGTAAGAAGGACCGCCGCTCATGGCGGCCTGGCTCTCCCACTGTGTGCCGTCAACGTTGAGATAGTACGCATAATTGCCGGGAGAGCTCACGAGCAGATCAGGGAGGCTGTCGGCGTTTATATCGACCAGGGCATTTTTAGAATCCATAAGACCCTGTCCGGGTGGGTTGTCCATCTCCACGACCTGCTTATCTTTCGGGACAAATGCTGTATATCCGAAGCTCAAGGCCGGCATCGACGTTGAACCGTCGCTGCCCGTGAGCACGATTCTTGCGAGTTTGGAAAGCGCGGAACCGGAGGCATATGCAATGGAGTAAGTGCGCACGACATTGCCGCCTCGCTTGACCTCCACCCCTCTCATGCGTCTTGTTGTGACGACCGGAAAACCGGCCCTGTAATCCGCGAGGGCATCCTGCCTGAGTTCATATGTGAATAACACTTCGCATATCGCCTGAGGACCGTAATCGTTGTAAGCGACACGGTTCAGGTAGGATTGACCGGCGTCGCTCGACCATTCAAAGGACACAGAGTTGCCGTTTCTATCTTCTATCGAGATGACGTTCCATGCGAAGACCTTCGTGCCGCCCTCGTCCTGCACACGCGACGCCGCAGTCTTTCCCAGCGTGTATATCAGCCCTTCCTTGGTCCGGACCTCCCATGAAGCGCCGTCAAACACCGCCTTTATAAAGGCTCCCTCGTTTTTCAGTCTGAAACTGCCGTCCGCAAGGGGCACAAGCTCTTCGGAAACGGATCCGTCTTGATACAGGTAAGTGTCCTGACTCGCATACCTCGGCAACCCCTTGTCGGTCTGACGCTGAATGCGAGGGAGCGACATGGACCACGCAAACCCCAGCGCGGAATTTCCGCCTCCACCGTTGTAGAGGATTTTGAGGGACGGGCTAAGGCCTCCGCTGCCCGCAGGGACTTCCAAGCCGATTCCATAGCTCGCCGTACCGCTGTTAGCCGACGCCGTGAATTCCTCGCCAAGACCGGAGATCGAACCGGGGCCGGAGGGCAGCGATATCACATTGGGCGCAACGCCGGAATCGGCAGCGAAAACAGCATTTGCAAAGAACACGATGAACTTAATGATTGCGATGATCGTAAGCACCTTCCATACCGACATCCCCTTCTGTTCGTTTGCCAAATCCATCGCTACCTCCAGGCCCGATATGCATACAGCTATATATTGCACTGGTCGAAGACGTCTGTGGAGTTGCTGCCGTTCAACGTCCTCGCCGTATGCGTAATCTCTATGATGACGTCGTCTATGTTCAGGAAGTCCAGATCCGCGTTGTTGGGGGCTTGGGAGCCGGTCGGTATTATCAGCACCCAGCGGTCCGAGGCCACGCTGCGGCCGGTGAGCTCATAGTTGGGGGATGCGAGGCCGAAGCTGTTGACGCCCACCTGTATGAGCGCGGTCCTCGCGTCGAGGTAATACGCGTTGACGATGTCGTTACCGATGTCGGGATCGGCCGAGCAGTCCCTGAGATACGAATCGCCCTCCTGCCTGAGCATCACCGTCGCCTCGTTGTCGCCCAGGAAGTCGCCCACGAGTTGCACCTTGATCGACTTTATGCGGTCGTTGCATACGAGCGTGGAGAACTGTTTGTTGTCGCCGAGTATGCCCGTGGCGAACGGGAACTCCACCCTTCCGCTCTGCGCTATGTATTTGGGGTCGAGCAGGACCCGGCGGAATATCTCCTGCGGCTGTATGACCTCGCCCGTCACCTCATCCGTCACGGATTCCGTGAAACCGAGTATGTCCTCGCGAAGCGACAGCTGCGTCACCTCATCATGCGGCGAGCCGAAGGCGATGCGGTAGTCGTCATACCAGCCGTTGAGGCAGTTCAGGAAGTCCCTCAATTGATACGCGCTGCCTGCCTGCATCATCTGCGAATCTATCTGGGGCAGATCTACGTTCAGCTCGTGTTCGAGCCCCCTGGCTGCAAGATAGACTTTCGAGAGCGCCTTTTCGAACTCCTCCGCCGCAAGCAACACAGAGTGGTCCCTTTTGAGCCTGAAGGAGAGGTTAGAGAGCGGGTTGCTCACGCTCCTCGTCGCCTGGGCCACGAGGACCTCCCTCTGGTCCATGAGTTCATCGACCCGCGCGAGCAGGCTTAAAACCCTGATGACCAGCTGGTCGAGTCTCAAGTGTTGCTGTTCCAGCTCCAGGTTGAGCGTGGCCATCTGTAGGAGTAGCGTCTTGACCTGTTCCGCGGCCTGAACCGCCGCGAGCTCCACACCTTCTTCCTGAAAGCGCAGCTGCTGCATGTTTTGCACGTGCTTCTTCTGTGCCGCTACCCTGGCCATGGCCTGGGCCATCGACGCGCTGGTGGCGGCAGAGGCGGCACCAAGGCCTGCGTCGACGAGACCGGAGACGCCGCCGGCTATGCCGCCTACGGACATGTTTACGGGATCGAATTTGCCTTCTAAAAATCCACTAAAAACCCCGCCTGCGATGTCGGCCATGCCGCTGAAAAATCCCCCTATCGAACCGAACAGACCGCTCTTCCTGAGCATCGCCGCCCTGATCTCGCCCTCCGCGATCTCGAGCGCCTCAAGCGTCGCCCCGCTGGCCTCGGTAAACCTGAGTGTCCGCCCCTTTATGCCCGAGATCTGAAGCGCGGAGTCGTTCTTTATCTTGACCAGCTCGTTGAGATCCGTGATCTGCTGCATAGCCTTTTCTATCTGGATATACTGTTGTTCTATATCGTTATAGACGAGCGCAAGCTCGCCGCCTGCCTGACCGCACTCGCCAAGGTCCTCCAACTCGGTTACACCGCAGAGTTGAAGCATCTGAGTATCGTAGCTCTGCTCGATATTGAGCATCCTCTGCTCGATTTCCTCAGTCTTCACCTCCAGGAGCTGTGCCTCGCCCTCCGCCACGTCCGCCTTTTGAACAGAGCTCGTCACGATAGCACCGGCCATCTCGGCCAGTTGCTGGAAGTTGGTCGCATTGGAGATATCTGCAGGATCGTATATGAAAGGCACATAATCGTGCGAATACCCGAGGGGGTTCAGCTCGGCCTCGAGATTGCCGGCGGTTATCGAAATTGCCCTGAGTTCGTCGGCGATCTGCCCGAGCTCAAAACTGAACGTCCCTCCATGGGACGTCACCAGGCGCGCGAGGGCTACGCCCTCGAAGAAGACCGTCCTTGCGCTGTCCTGCACGTCCTCGCGAAGGGCCGCCTTGCCCATCAGGGTGCCCAGGCTCTTGCGAAGGCCGAGGCTCACAATACGCTTCAGGGCGGAATGAGAGGCGCCAAGGTACTCCAAAGGAACCCTGAACAGCTCGTAATCGCCCTCTGAAACCACGGCTTGGCTCGCAGAGCCTATGATGTACAGATTGTTTGCATTGAAAAACGCGCGCTCGGCCCGTTCGTAGCTCGCCAAAGAATCGTCGAGCCTGGCCAGCTCGGTCGTCAGTGGGCTTGATATGTCGTGGATCGCCGTCCTGTATGCATCCACCAGCTTGTCGTTTCCTATGAACGCATGCAGCCGCTGAAAGCCGTTCAGGTCCTTGAAGTAGGCGACAAACTCAGCATTCCCCGCAAGGGCGGTTCTCACATAATGCTGCTGGTTGTTGCGCATGCATTCCAGCACATCGATATCGGCGCAGGCGTTCGTGCCCGTCCCTGCCAGGTCCTTCTCGCATTCCTCGACGAGGCCGAAGTTGACATAATCATGCCCGGTGGAATCGACGCCAGCGAAATCATCGCCGAGCTTGAACGCGGACGCGCGCATCTGATCGGAGCACAGGATCATATTTCCCGAAAAGTTAGAAGCGTTGCACGTCGTGGTAACGCCAGCGCACGTCGAATACGACGTGGCCGGGGCCGCGAAACCAGGCAGCGCAGGCGCAGGCTTCGCAGATATGTCGGGAACATCCTTCTCGACCCTTGTCAGATAGAACACGCCGCTGACGCTCACCATCTGCGGCAACAGCCCGCTGATCAGCTCCTCGACCTCGCCCTTTATGACACCCATGTCCTTCACATCGCCGATGAAATTGATCTCACGCCCTATATCGCGCTGGAAAGGATCCCTCTCCAGTCCGGCCTCCATGACGTCGGCCGTTGACAGGACTATCTCCAGCTGATCCGCGAAGAGCTGCCCCGTTATCATGCGCTCCTCGGGAAACAGGAGTGATCCCGCGGAGACCGTCCGGCCAAGAACGTTTCCGACCTCGTCGACCTTGATATCCAGCACAAGAGGAACCCTGCCCAGGCCGGGATCCTGGTATTCCACGAAACCCGCGTATCTGCCGGAATAGCCGTTCGAAAACTCGAATATCACGCTCTTCTGTCCAGCATCTGATACAACTCCTACCGAAAGGCTGTGATCGCCTTCGCCAAAGGAGCTCCGATTCACGCTTACATTCAATTGTTTCGTCCCGCCGCTGGCGACTACGCCCTCCGGCGCACTGACCGTGACCGCCGCGGCTGCGGAAGAAGGCTCGACTTGAACACGGTACTCGAGGCTGCCGCCTCCTGCGACGGTGATGTTGAATGACCCGCCGGTTTCGCTCGAATCGAGAGCAATCACATGCTCGTCCAACTCCCAACTGACCGACGCAGTGGCTTTTATAGGAGAATCGACGTCTATATAATCTGCGTCGGAGACGCAGCGCCCCCTGGCCGAACAGAAGAGCCCATCCTCGCACGGCTTTTCCACGCCACACTCGGCAATGCAGCGGCCCAGTGTGCAATGATTTCCGCTCGGACACTCCGCGCTCACGATACACGCCCCGGAGTGCATGATTTCGTCGCGCGATATCCCTGTCGCTTCAGAAGGAGCAGGTGTTTCATGCACCACTCCATCTTCCTCAGGGGGAGTCAGGGCATCGAGACGGTCCTGATAGGATGAGGCGCAGGATGTCAGCATGAGAACCGCTGCAACTATAGTCACCAATCCGGCGTATCTGTTGTCTTTCATGGGAATCACCTCTCAGTTATGTTTCTATCTGAGGCAGACGAGCATATAGCTCGCCGTGCAGTAATGGTTGAGTTCCGAATCGGCTTGATCCGGGCTCCAGCGACACGAGACCACGCCGTTCTGATCCGTGTACACTTGAAACTGATCCACGCCGCCGCTGCCGGGAAGGTCATGAATTCCCACGACCCACTGGCAGTAGTCTCGCGAGAAACCCATCGGCACTGGAATGACTCCCAAATGTCCGATCGTCCCCGCACTCACGTAGATGTTGTTGCGCAGGATTATGTCGCCTGGCAGGACCTCTTCTCTGAGCGTGCCCGTAGAGAAAATGCCCGCATCAAGAACATCCGGAATAGCCGTTTCCGGGAATACGCCGTCGGCGATCTTTAACGCCGGAATGAGAGGGACCTGGTCCAGGCCGACCGTTCCCGAGCTGAATGAAGGAGCCGGGATACCGCTGGGCAGCCTCGCAGGATCGATAATTCCGGAGGTCACCTTGTCGGCGCTGTGTGCAGGTATATCGGCCGAGGTCAGCTTTATGTCCTCCTTCAGCCCATATGCTATATCCGCCTCCTCGGCCCTGATAGCCTTCAGATGCGTTCCGATCGGCTGAAGCTCTATCATCAATATCCCATTTACAGCGACGTCCACGTATAATTCATCGTTTGAATTATCGACCACTGCGTTCGGCGAGCCCTCCAGGACAACGCCCGCAAGAATCGGCAGGCCGAGCCATCCCTTCGACACCACAACATCCTCGAAACCCTCCCTGTAGAGGGGGGCTGATGAATGCGACGGGACATCGTAGATGCTCACCTCCACATCCGCTGCGCCATCGTACGGCATCCCCGTTTCGTCGAGCAACGACGCGCGAAATGTGATCACGCGATCCCTGGGCAGGCAGTCGTCCGCCTTGGCCGAAAGAGAGATCAACAGAGTTGCGATCATTGCTGCGGCAAGAATTATTTTTTTCATGGCCATTCTCCCTAAATTGCCCCGACGGACGGGCAATCAGTCTATGCACATGCAGAGGTACGACACGTTGCACGGCAAGGATACGCTCCCCGCCTGATAGCAAGAGTTGCACGACATGGTGCAATTGAGCTTGCACTGTTGTTCGCCTGCGCCGAGGCAACCCGGCATCGTGCAACACAAGTCGGTGCAATAAGAATCACACAACGCATTAGGATCGTTGCTGCCGTCCATGGGGGGATATTGCTGACATTCCGGCGCGCTCTTTCTCGACCAGACGCCCCCCTCCTCGAAGCTCATGTTGCATGACACAGCGCCACCGTGGGGGTCCATTTCGATATCGACGACGTTCATTCCCTCGGCGCCGCCGCCGGTCGTGGAATGGAGAGCAGCCATGCAACTGCAGCTGGCGCCGCTCACACCGGTTGATCCACCGCTCAACACCCCTCCCCCGTCGCTCCCGCCTATCAGCAATTGCTCCGGTGCGAGCACGGCGTCAGGAAGCCTTTCCGATGACGCAAATTTGCCCGACTGAACGCTCGACGCAGATACGTTCGGCAATCTGGCCGCTGCGACCGATCCGCCGGAGGGGTCGATCTTGGAAAGGGGTATGTTCGACGGCATTGTGGACTTAGGCAGGACTCCGGATATCTTCGCAATCGGCACCGAGGATATCCTCGTGGAGTTCAGATCGGGTCGCGAGCCGCTGCAGTTTATCTTGTTGGCGGGCAAATCCTCCGGGAAGCTGCTGGTCGATATTGTGTATGCTCCGTTCAAATTCTTCGCCCGCCTTGCGTAAGCAGCGCCTTGAGAGCTCTTCGAAAAACCGATCCTCTGGCGAGGCGAAATGCGTTCCCCCTCCACTTCCAGCTCCAGATAGAGACCCTCTGCCTCGGCTAAAGCTCTCAATGGAAGCGAAAATCCGGCAAACGAGCCGAGAGGCTCGCCTTTTCCTATCGTGAGGCTCAACCTGCCCCTGACGATCGAAACATCGCCGAAGTCCTCTGCATATAAAAGCCGCGCGTCGTCCAGATCGCCCGACATGCCCTCGGTCGCCGAGTCGTAGATAAACGCCCTCACCGATACGGTATCGTTCAGGGGTTTGCCGTCCGCATCGGCGAGCCTCGCATTGTAATGAACCGCACCAGGGATCGTCACGTCCGCAGGGGCCGCTGCAGCCGACAACGGCATGCCGAGCAATCCCATCAGGACAATCGCCGCCAAACAGTATTTGCTTCGTTTAGACATGGCCCGCTCCTTAGTCGCTTGAGGGCTCATTCATCGAGCCGCTTACTTCTTGCATATGATCATGTAGTTGGCCGTGCAGGGCACAGTATGGGTCGTCTCGTCGGATTCCTCATGCTGGTCGACCTCGCACCTGATCACGTTTGAATCGCTCTTCTCCAGATAGATCCGGTCTATTCCCTCCACCGAACCCATGGTGATGCCTGGGGTCAGCATGTATCCGCACTGAACGCCTTCGGTTGTAGGATCGAAGCCAGAGGGGAAGACTAGCATCTGCTCGTTCGAGATACTGCCGGATAGCACCATGAGATTATCCCGCGCTATATAGCTTCCGTCGGGCAACAACTCTTTGCTGATCGTCCCGCTCGTGATCTTGCCTGCATCCATCTGTCCGATCACTCCGGAAGGCAGAGAGCCAAGGTCATCGAAGTCACTTGCAGAGAGGTTCGGGATATTGCCGACGCCGAGGGAGCCGGTGATCTTCGAGACGCTGAGGCCACTCGGGATACATGCAGCGGATAAAGTCCCCGCTTTGATAAGCTCTGCAGGATAGTTGGGCAGGTTGCCCTCGGTGACGGGCGGAAGATTTTCCACCTCATCCGCGTAGCGCGCGTATTTCGCATGGAAGACCGCAGGTATGGTCCCGAGGCCCTGCCTCGGCGACAGGCGCTCGCCGTCAATCCACAGCTCCATGAATACGTTTTCCGCCTCCAGGAGTTTGTCGATGGGAAGAACGGGTTCATCGGGATCGAGAGGCGATCCGCCACCTATCCCGATGCGGAAGAGGCCGCCCTCGACATCGACCACAGGGTGTTCGTCCGCATAGATCACGTGCGAATTCTCTACGCCTTGGCCTATGCCGGATATGAGTGAATCGTAGAGACGGACCTCCACCTTAACGCTGCGATTCACATCCAGTCCGACAGCGTCGATCAGGTGCCCCTGGAAAGGAATGTAACTCGCGCCGCCGTCTCCGGCCGCTGCCGTGGAGGCGCTGCCGACCAAGCGAAAACTAGTGCTCGCAAGCATCTCCGGCCTGCCTGCAGGCGCGATCTCGACCATGTCGATTCGGTAGCTCTGGCTCGCGTAGGTTGCCGGTTCGATCGGATCGCTCGCCGCGCCCGTCGAATTGAAGCTGAAATAGGCTATTCCGGCCGGAATTCCAGCGAGGATGCAGCGGCCGCCGTCGTCGCACGCCTCCCCAGCGCCGCACTGGCTGTGAGTGCGGCACTCCTGTATGCAAAGGGACGAAGCGCCGCAGTGGTAGTTGCCCGGGCAATCGTCATCAACACTGCACGCCACGCCCGCGTCCGGAAATATCTCGCAGGTATGACTGTCGTCGCAATACTGCCCCAATGGGCAATCGGCGTCGTTTCGGCATCCCAACAGGACCGATATCTTCTCGCACGTCCCGGCCGGATTGCAGAAGCGACCCGATCCGCATTCAGAATCGGAAACGCAATCGGGCATCGGCTCGGCGTCCGTCGCCTCGCACAGGCCTGAATCATTGCACACGCCGCCCGTGCCGCACTCGTCGTCTGAGAGGCAATCGAATGTGCACATGTGCATCACGCAAGAGAAGCCTGGAGGACATTCGGACGCATTGACACAGCGTATATCGCAGAAGCCGTCTTCAAAACAGTCGTTCGAGGCACCACCCGTTTTCTCCCCGTCTTCCGAGGTCGGCTCAGTCTCGTCGCCCCCGGGCGTTTCATCTCCGCCGACGACATCCCCCACGCTGGGATCGGGCGAGTATTCGGGGTCAGATCCGCCGCCGCATCCGAACGAGAGCGCGAAGAGCATGAACAACGAAACGACCAGCGCCGTGAGTCTCAAGGTCCACCTCCATCATATGGAATTGCCGTTTTTCTTGATCTCCGTAATGACTATGCTCCTGTTGGCAGCGCGATCCTTTTGATCTTTTCCCGCCTCGACAGGAACGGCCTCGCCGTTGGTGACCAGCACGATCTGATCCGGGCCTATGCCCCTGGCGAACAGGTAGTCGCGTGCAGCCATCGCACGCTGAGTCGCGAGCTTCATATTGTGATCGTAGGACGCCCTATCGTCCGCGTTGCCCGTAATCGAGGCCTTTCTCGATCGATCCGCGACCAGCCAGCGGATGACGTCGTCGAGTATCTCCCTCTGCTCACTCATGAGTTTGTATTGATTCGTCCTGAGCGAGATTATCCATTCCACAGGCGGCCTGTAGGGATAGGCATCGGGATCCAGCGCAGCGCGCGCCTTGCGCGTGAGCCCGAAGTCGATGCCGCAGCTGCCCATCACGCGGAAATCGGCTGCAGTGATCCCGTCCACGAGCCTGGCGCCACCACCAATGTTACAGGAGACGTGTCTCGCGAAATCGCGGCCTATGCCGCCCATAAACTCGACTGGGGAGCTTGCACTGCCGCCTTCGGAAAGTATCTTGAAGCCCGACACAGTGGCGAAGGCATAGAGCTTGTGCGGGAGAAACCCTTTTACGCCGGCGCCGTAGGTCAGAGAATCGTCGTAATCCATTCCGAGCGCCTCGACCTTGTCCACCACCCGGTAGCCGACGTTGGCAGCCACCTCGACGTGTTTGAACCTCCTGCTGGCTATGAGACGCTGCTCGTAATAGGCGTTCTTGCCGCCGGTGAAGAGTCTGCGGTTGCCGGTTGGAATGCCGACGTCCGAAGCAAGTGCCAGTGAGAATGGGTAGTTTGCCTCGTCCATGAGTCTGAGCTTGATCACAAATCGGATGTCGCCCAGCGCGGAGCCGGTATAGTTGGTGAGATTCGTGCAGCCGGCATTTAGGCATTTTGTGCCGTTCTGCATGAGGGCTATCGGGATATCCATGCCCACATCGAGGAAATCGAGTATGCCGACGCCCAGCACCAGGTTCATCAGCACCTGGTTTTCGGCAAGGTCTGTCGTGAGGCCTGCCAAGGCAGGATCTGAGAAGGATATGGTGCGTCGTGCGTATTGGAAATAGCCGCCGACATGGGCCACGCCCGGGGTGAGAACCCTGGCAGTATCTACACTAGATATACCTTGGCCGTCGACGTTCGGCCTGAAGAACAGACCATTGAAGCCATCGACGCCTGTGTCATCGGCAAAAGAAACGAAGCTGCTGATCAAGACCAATATTATGGATATGGAAGCTACTGCTGCACGCCGCATCCCAACCCCCTTTTGCTATGGCCTTTCCCTGGTTTATGGCCACTGGATACATGTGCATACAGCAAGACGTGTGCCAAATATCGAAATTCATATATTTCAATTAGTTAGAAAAAGAGTGTTCAGCAGGATACGTACTAAAAAAGGGAATGTGTTCGGATTTTTGAACTACTGTGTGAATTACAGAACACTGATCACACGTTATTTGTGAACCGATGCTGCATCAGACCAATGTCTTTTGCACTACCGAGTCTGCCCCTGCGGCCAGGGCGGCCTGGCGGATGGTCTCGTCGTGGGCAAAACCAGTGCACATGTGGATTTCCTCAAGGCCTCGAGTTTTCAGGTGGGCAATAACATTGAGGCCGGTCTTTTCAGAGCCCTCGAAACTGTAATCAACAATGGCGACGTCTGCGGCGGATATATCCAGGCCATCGCCGCAGGCCTTCTCCGGCGAGTCCGCCTCTCCGACGACCGTGCCGCCGCCCTCCTCCACAACCCTGCGCCAGCGCATGCGAATGTCTGCGTCATCATCTATAAGGATGAACCTTCTGCCATTGATTTTGATCTGCGGCTCGTTGCGGCACGCTCTGGCCTCGGCCTCGGAGACGACGCAATTCGGGATGCGGATCGTGAAGGTCGTGCCCTTACCAACTTCGCTCTCGACCTCGATCGTGCCACCGTGGGCCTCGACTACCTGCTTGCAATAAGCTAGACCGAGTCCGGTGCCCTTCTTGCGGTCGGTGGAGAAGAAGCTATCAAAGACCCTTTTGATCGAATCTCTCTCGATACCGTAACCATCATCCTTTATCGTAACAATCAGATTATTACCGCAACCTCTCGCAACAACAGTAATATTTTCGCCGACGCTCTCCAGGGCACGAATCGAGTTGTTGATCATGTTGATCAAGACCCTGCCCATTTTATAACCGTCTAAACTGACAAAGAGATCCTTAGACACATCCACGTTTAAATTGATGCTACGTGCCTTTATCATTCCGCTAACTTCCGGCAAAACCGATTCATCACATACACATTTAAAATTGACAACTTCTCTCATGATCTTCTTGGCCTTCGCATAGTCCAGCAGATCGTCAGCCATCCTGTTGAGTTTGTCCACGCTCCTGCTGGCAGCGTTGGAATACTCCTGCTCGACACAACAGCTGCGAGTAGCAGCTATAATATATGATTTTATAACAGAAATAGGCGAACGCATGTCGTGCGCTATTTGAGATGATATTTGCCCTATCGCCACTAACTCGGCATTTCTTATTAATCTGTCTTGATAAATTCTAACAGCAGAAGCCATTTCCTCAAAGGAACTGGCAAGTTTGCCAATTTCGTCTTCTCGACTATATGGATAATTTATTTGATATTTTCCTTTTGCAATATTAGCTGTCGCATTTAACAAAAATAAAACTGGCTTAGTGAGATGTTTATCCCAATATTTTCTCGTGACAAGATATGCCAATACACCAACAACTAATGACAAGAAACCCACTACATATACCACAATACTATTAGCAAATAATGGCTTTAGAGGTATTAACGTAACTATCGATAAATTTGATTGAGGTAGATTAGTAATAATGCCATCATATTTTTTTGAATTATATTGAACACTCAGGTGACCATCTTCGCCTTCAATGTAAAGCCCAGCTATTTCGATGGATGGTGACCACACTACGGCTCCATCAATTGCCAATACCACTGTAGGATTAATATTGTTTTCAAATTTCTCAGCGTATACGGCTTCATCAATCATATTATATAAAGAGTTGTATCCATATTCAGCTACGTAGAATTCTTTGTTTGCTTGATTTTTGATATCAATATTTTGAGGATAAATAATAAAATATGTTCTTTCATTGCCTGACATTCCTCTTATATTAAATGCACTATCTATATTATTCTTTAGCGGTATATCTACCTCTTCATTTTCTACATTTCGCACATCTTTCTTTCCCCTTTGAAATGTCATCTCGTACTTATGTTCTGAATTATAGTAATCAAGCGAGACATAGCTATTATCCGAATAATCCTCGAACGACTTCGCAATGATATTCATCTTATCACTAATATTTATATTACTGCTAGACGTTAAAGCTATCTTATTGACTGTTTCGGATAAGTATTCCGCTTTTTCAGCAAATACTTGTTCAATTCTATCTTTGAATCTCTGAGATATAGTTCTCAGATGTTCCATCTTCTGTTCTTCTATACTTCTAGTCGCACAAATAAATATTCCGATCAACGCAGCCATGAAGCATGCAAACATTATTAACAACGATGCTGATATTTTATTTTTTAGACTGTTCATTAACCCTCATATGTTCTAGCTATTTGACCGACTTTATTTTTTGTATCATCGTTTCAGATATTTCATCTGATATCGCATGTGCAACATTAGCCATTTTTTTAGCAAATGAAGCTCTATCGGGCACAGTTACTATCATACCCTGATTTATTAAATATTCCATATCCTCGCTCTCCTTTGCTCGAACATAATTTCTCTGATACGTTCCAGTAAGCATCGCAGCATTTTTTAAAATCTGCTTTTGCCTCCCTGATAGCGCATCATATTTTTTTGAATTCATAATAACAACTGCAGAGGAATAAGTGTGCGCAGTAAGAGATAAGTATTTTTGGACTTCATAAAATCGCATAGCTCTAATTGTAGTAACCGGATTTTCTTGCCCATCGATAATTCTGCCCTGAAATGCGCTATATACTTTTGTAAAGGGTATGGGTATTGGAATAGCATTTAGTTCCCGTATCATCGCACGGTAGACATTTGCCGCCATAACTCTAATTTTCATACCCTCAATGTCTGCTGGATATTTGACCTCTTTTCTATTATTCGTCATATGTCTTACGCCTATTTCCCAATAGGCCAAATTCTTAAAACCTCTTTCCTCCATCTTCTTATTGAAATATTCTCCTATCTCTCCATCCAAGACTTTATATGCATGTTCTCTACTCCTAAACAGATAAGGCATATCAAGCACCTGCACTTCAGGTACCCAATGAGACATCATCCCTCCTGCTGAAATAACGGCTATATCTATTACGCCCAGCCTAACTCCTTCACCTGCCTCCCCTTCGCTACCAAGTTCCCCATCAGGATAGATCTCGATCTTAATGTCTCCACTTGATTCTCTTTGAACAATCTCAGCAAACTTAACCGCTCCAACTTGATATGGATGATCGGCAGTACCACCGTGTGCAAAGCGTAACACCAACGTATTTTCATCTGTATACGCAGATGATTCAAATAATAAGACACTTAATATTATACAAACACAAATAAACCATCGCTTCATTTGTGACTCCATTTATTTACTTTATAGCCCTGTCCAATGTGGCAGGAAATTCCGAACGAGATCTTTTAACTTCTTTCAAATCAATCTCAGCGCGCAGGATTCCTTCCGAATCATTTGCAATAGCCACTACATTTCCGAATGGATCTACAACCTGACTATGCCCACCTAAGAGATTATCGCGACTAATACCAACTGCATTAGAAGAGATGAGATATGATTGATTCTCTAGCGCTCTGATTCTATTAAATAATAACCAATGATCCAGCCTTGCCTTTGGCCATGCTGACGTTACTAGAAATAATTCAACCCCTAAATCCAATAGTTTCCTGTACAATTCGGGAAATCTAAGATCATAACATGTCGACAAACCAATATTCCCAATATCAGTTTCAATAGCAGCAACATGCTTACCAGGTGCTAGCAATTTGCGTTCATACGACTGAAATCCAAAAAGGTGAATTTTTCTATATTTGCCTATAATTCGTCCATTGGGATCAATAAAATAACTTGTGTTGTATAACTTGTTATTGGCTTTCTCTATTATACTGCCAGCTAATATATATGCACTCAAAGCAATGGCCTTTTCAGCGACCATTCTCACTGAATCACCATTATCAGTTTCACTCTCTAACTTGTACTTATCGAATGAAAAGAAGCCTATATTCCATAATTCTGGTAGAAGTATTAGATCGGCTCCGATTGCCTGAGACAATAAATTATCAGCTCTTTGAATATTATCTTTTTTTGAACGATCACTCACATCCATTTGTATTGAGGCAATTTTCATCTTTTTAGTGTTCCCCTTACCTTTAATTGGAGATGTTTGATCGTTTTGTTGCCTGCCCTTCGATTTGAAAGGCCGACACGAACAGTTCAATAATAAATTCAAATTGCGTTTCTCATGTATACTTTCAACTCCTCTGATGGGATTGAGCAAGAATGCCCCAGATGTTCTCTGTAAAGTTTGTAATTCGTAATTTGCTCCGACAATACCCCTGCACGTTAGGCATGACCATTGACTTGGAGTATTTAGATATACCATATGATTTTTTATCAAAATGAAGAAGAAATATGATAGAAAAATGATATGTTTAGTAAATTATATGCCATTTTCATAAATCCTTTAACCCATTGATATATCGACAAAACGTTTAACAAGTTGCCTCTTTTTTTCTGTTCCACATACTGAATTCAGGACAGAGGTGTTCGAGAAAGTGGGGAACGACTATAAGATCAATGATCCCAATAGGTTACTGATGGAACTATCTAGGATACCTTTCTTTAAAATCCTCTACCATCTCCCTGCACACGACCTGGCCTTCGTGGGCAACGGGGTAGCTGATACACTCGGGCCGATATGAATGGCCCAGGCCGGGCATGTAGAATCCCAAGGGAAATGACCAGTAGGAAGTGGCTTCATGCTATCTAATGGTAGCGTTGGGGTAGCAAAAAGGCCGGGGGGGAACCCGGCCTTGTGGATCTGCGATAGGGATATAGTGTTACTGCTTGCGGCGCACTTTCACCTGCACCATGCGCATAGAAGCGATGCTGCCGAGTGCGAGCAGCAGGCACCAGAGGATGCCGCCGAGGCTGGCGTCGTGCCATGCAAGGCCCATGAGCGATGAGCCGCCGCCGCAACCGCCGGCTGCGTTCGCAGCCCCGATGATGCCGCTGCCGCCCTCGGCCATAGCGCCCTCTCCGCCCATGCTGCTGGCGCCTGTTGTGGCGCTATCGCTGTCGTCATCATCGTCGCTCGAACCGGTAGTACCCGCATCCACCGCGCCGCCGGAGGTGGGGATATCGTAGGGGTTGGCGACAAAGGCGACGACGCCTTGATCGGATAATTTAAATTGCCGAGATATTCCGGCGGTCCCTCTTTCGGGGTCCGAATAAAGTGCGACGAGGTTCTTGTCATAGTATTCAGGTGGAAGTGTCACATCAATCGGCCCCTGGCTTAAATCAGTCGATGCCACTGAGACAGGATTTGTCATGCCGCCGACCAATGCACACGGCTGCCCGTTTGCATGGCTCTCCACTCCAAGCCCGCAACCAGCGTCTTCGCTGACATAAAATTCGACTTTCCCAGTCTTCCCTTCAGGAATATTGAGAAGCATGTATGCATTACGCCCCTTGTATTCGATCGGATCCTCTCCGTCCGATATGTCTACTAGTTCATTACTAACCACATCGTAAAACACGATTTCATGCATGGGTGGATCATCGAGCCTTATTCCGTCATTACGCAACAATGATGCAGAATCGCCATCATCGTTGAAATATATTTTGCTTTTTTCAACTGAAGCGACCTTTCTTCCTGAGAGAACATGAATGCCGATATGATTGCCCATGACAACCGACTCATCCTTGACCATCACATTATCCGCATCCACCTTCACGCCCTCGTGGCAGCTCGACGCCTGCACCCCGCTCAGCACCGCACCCGGCGACTTGACGTCTATGCAGGCGCCGGATTTGGCGGAGTCACCGGTGATCACGGTCTTGTTGTCGTTGTAAGACCCAACCTCTACCTTGCCCGTGCCCTCAAGCTTGAGGCCGTTCTTGACATTGGAGAACGCGATATTTTTGAGATATACGGTGCCGGTGCCTTGATTATCGGCTACGAAGATGGGAACGTTTATTGGATCGCTACTATTGGATTTTATCTTAAACCCTGTGACATATACATCCTTTGTTTCCGCAGGTACTGTCTCCAATTTGAATGACGTGCCAAGCTGTGTGCTCGTGAGTTCCATTTCGTCCATAATGAAACAAAGCTCATAATGATCACCCTCAGGATGGCTAGCATAATTCAGTAAAGCATTCTTCACCGCATTAAGGCGCATAGAAGGCAAGAGCGCATTTATGTTAATAGGACTGCTACAAGTCTGCGCGGAACTCGTAAGCGGAATCGAAAGTATGACTGCAACAACTGCTATAATGATCGCCCGTTTCATAATTCCCCCTCGGCTTATTCAACCATCATCTTAATTAAGCAAGGTCCGTGCCAGACATTAGCACAGTGCTATTTTCATATAAATCAGGATGTTATACAAGTTTTGAGGGTTATTTTTTACCCAGGCAAAATAGCGCGATTATCTTTTTGGGAGAATCTACAAGTCAAACACTTCTCAATGGTCATTCCTCGCACGAAACGATGGTCACCATGTCAACTGAGATTGGGGTAGGATCGGCGGGATGTTGGGCATGATACAGGTCCATAAGTTGACGCGAGTTGGTGTAAGATATTCCACCCGCATAGCTGTGTCCGGGCAAGGAGAAGTCACATGGGTCGTAGCCAAGCGCGATGTGGCGCGCGCCGTCACCACTCTTTAAAGAGGCATACTCGTCACTGGAATAGGCTATGCGCCATTCGTTCGGACACATGACAGCGCGGTCATCATAACTATCATTATCAAATTTGCCTACAACGGGATGACACTCTTGACCGCCGTAGATATTTACCGGAGCCAAAGTATGCAGCGAATCGTAATACCAATTATCAGATACTAACCAGTCACCATTCTTTATTGAGATATTAGGGTAGGCACCGCCATCCAATAATGCGGATATTGGAACATGATCGCTACCACCGAATATGTATGGCGTTGATGCCAACCAATCCCAGCTATGTTGAAAGCTAACTCCATCATGCGGAATGATATACATCCTCCCTTGATCAGGATGGGTGTCAGGAACCTTTATACCAAAAAATTGAGTGCCATTAAGATTAAAGTCCGCCGGAGCCGGCAAATACGCCCACGCGGGAATACCAGGGGCTTCTGCTAACATCGTATCCGTAATCAGCTGCGAGCTCCACTCGAAGTTCCCAAGGCCCGTCTCCGTTCCATCGCCATAATCCACTCGAACAAAACCATCCGAGCACGCTATGCCAATATCGATAAATCCATCGTTGTTATACTGCGCGATGAACGGCCTACTGTAATCCGCATCCTCCGGGTTTACTTCCATCTGATCGTGCCATTGCGAGCTGTAATCGATCACCCAGTCCCAGTCGTGCCAGGTGTTGTTGCGGGTGAGGTCGGTGTCGGTGAGAGACACGTAGAACGTGCCTGCGCACTTGTCATAAGCCACAAAGTCAGCCCTGCCGTCGGAGTTCATGTCCTCCACGTACGGCCACACACCGCAGTCGCCGGAAATGGCGGTGAAATCAACGTCCACGTCCCATTCGCCGAAGCCGTCGGCCGCAGGGCCTGTGCTTGAAAGATCAATTTTCCAGTTGCCGTCGCTGAACTGCACCAGGTCCGCCCTGTTGTCGCCGTCAAAGTCATAGTGCTTGGCGATCTTCGTTCCCTCGGGGAAGAGCTCAGAATCAGGACACGATGGATCGGAGTTGGTCGGGTCGAACTCCTTGCAGATAATTCCCACGCCGAGCGCACGCAGCGCGATCATCTCATCCGTAGTCAGCTGTTCATCCGCCGCTAGCTGAGAATAAGACGAATTGACCGTGGCAAGGAATGTATCAACGAGGCCCATTGCCACGTCGATGCGCGGCTGTTTGCCTATGTTGCCGCCGCCGCCAACCTGCGCAACACCGGAGTCATACAGTATCTGGCGAAGCTTGAGGGGCATGATGTAGCGCCTGTGCCCGAGCTCCTGCCTTGCATAACTCTGCACCAAGGCAGCGGAGCCTGCGACTATGGCAGCAGCGCTTGAGGTGCCGCCGAAGTTGTCCATGAAATACGCGTTGGTCGTGTCGTTGGGAGGTATGGGAGACGTAGTCCCGGTCCAGTCGTACTCGCCATACGGATACGCGGTGGTCGCAACTCCAAAACCCCATGAGAATGCGTTGAAGCGGGAGCCGTAGTTCGTGAACGCAGAGGCCATGATCTCGTCTGCGCCGCCTGATGCACCCACCATCACAGCGCCCGCGTCCTCGTAAGAGAGATCATGGGCAAAGTCCCAGTCTCCGGTGTAGAGTTCGGGATTGTCCAGGTCCATCTGGCCGTTGCCGCCGCCTTCGATTACAGTAACGCCGTATGCAGTGGCCTGCTCGATCGCGTTAAACACATCGGGCCAGAGCTCCACGGGCACCTGGCCGTATGGATCATCAGGATAACTAGGTCCGCTGAACTTGCCTGGGAGTGCGACTTCGATGACCCAGATGGTGCCGGGTTCGATGTCATCATTGCCACCGTTTGTATAGCCATAAAGATCATTTGAAACGCTACCGCTCATGGTTGCATGCACATAATATGCATCCGGCACAAAACCCTTGATGCCATGATCATTGTGACCTGCGATCAGTATGCCAGTGACTGCAGTGCCGTGCGCTATCCAAGAATCGCAATCAGAATATTCAGGCGGGAAACCCGGCGCGCACTCAGGCTGATAAAGATAATTGCCACCAAGGGATAGATTCGCCTTAACTAAATTGAACTCCTCGTGATCGAAGTTCATCCCATGCTCATTATCCACTATGTAGATATTCGCGCCTGTCACACCCGCCGCCCAGGCCGCCTCTGCGTTCACGCCGCCGTGCGTGGCCTCGGGCTTGAGATACCCCTGCCAGGTTGTGAGATCGGGAGTGGTGAGGAGCGAGGTCGGCGAGGGCTTCATCTCGGGATATATCTTGTCCACGCTCGGCAGGGCCTGCATGTTCCTGAGTATCTGCACTGCGTACGCAGGATCAGCGGCATTGATGCGATATACGAGGTTCCAGTTGACGAGCGTGCGGCCCGAGAGCTTCTCCAGTTTCACGCGCTGCGCCTTCACGACCTCCACGGGCGCGTCCACAGCGCGTACCATTTCAAGGGATGAAGTTGAGAGGAATGATTTGGCCTCCGGAGATCCTTCGCTATCGCTCAGGATGACATCCGAGGCTGACGAACTTTCGAGCTGCGATGCAACACTCTCATTGAAATAGACCGTGAGCTTGCCGGAGTATGCATCGGAGTAGATGAGATCCTCGATGGAATTTGCGGGGCCAAGCGATGAGTCAGGACCCACGTCAGCAGAGCCGCCGGAACCGCCGCAAGATGCGAAAACAAGGACAAGGGAGAGGGCCAAGAATGCACGGAGATTGCCACGCTTCGCTCGCAATGACATCTGTGGGGTTCGCATCGACATCCTAAATCCCCCTGATTCTCAATAAGTTCGCCTCATATCTACCACCGTGACGCAGCGCATACAAGCCCATTCTTGACATACCTTATATCTCATTTTCGGCTGAAATCTCAAAAGGTTGCGTGGTTTTTCAGGCACCCGGAAAGTGGCACGGGATATGCGTAAGATACCAATAACAATCGGATTGTTATTGGGGCACCTCTAAAAACCTGTCTTTTAGTTTGTCATCCCCGAGTGCTTTAATCGGGGATCCAGTATTTACAAGGGATTCCCGCTTTCGCGGGAATGACAATTCTTATGAATCAGAGGTTTTTAGAAGTGCCCATTGGTATTTTTTAAAAGGACAAAAGGAGAAGGCGGTCAGTGGCCGGGGGTTTCAAGTGTAGTTATGCGCGTCTCGTGATCGTCGATATGCACGTGGATAGAATCGATCTTGTCACCGAGATTGGTCTCCACGCCATCAATCCTGTTGTTAAGGCGACCTTCGGTATCTTTGATCTCGGACCTGAGGCGGGTTTCCATGTCCTTCATCTCGCCCCTGACTTCCGCGATATCCGATTTAAGCTCTTCCTTGGTGGCCTTCAAAGCAAGCTGAGTCTGATGTAGTTCCTCTTTCACAGACTGAATCTGGCCGCCCAGATCTTTTCTCAAGATGTTCTCAGTGCCCTTGGCAGTCGATTTTATCAGCTCTTTGATGTCTTCAAATAGCGGGATGAATTTCTCCCTGGTCATGACTTCACCCCTGACCCTTGCGGCAAGGCGTTTCTGAGTCGTGTTCATAGCGCTCCACATAGCCGAATTGCGGTACCAAAACCCATGGCCTGAAACAAGGCGTTTCTCAGAAAAAGATATAGCAGGAATCATGCCAACATGCAGCCAAGTCACCAAATTTAAAATCATTGAATATCCATATGTTGGCCGGAGGAGCAAAAAGAGAGGTCATCGCCCTGTGCCGTGAAACGCTGCACCACTGCACGGAATCACGGCAGGTCCGGGCCGACCCTACAGCGGCACGGTGAAGGTGCCGATCTTTATGGAGGGACGCGCGACCCTGCCGGTTATGCTGAGCGGATAGCTGCCGTCCTCCTGCTTCTGGGAATCCACTATGAAGAGAAATGGAAGCGCCTCGCCCAGCTTCTGCGAGGCGGTGAACGCGCCCTTGAGGTTGAGCCTGTAGTTCTCCACCTTCGCGGAGAGAAACGCCTTGCCCTTTATGTCGAGGCCCAGGTCTCCACCCGCGAACGTGAACTGGTCGATCGTCGCCGTCCCCTTGCCCAAGGTTATCTTGATGCGCGACTCCTTGCCCTTTGCCAGGATGAGGTCCGGGACGTCGAGTGCGATATCACCGATCTTGAGCGACGACGCCGCTATCCTTATGTCGTCGAGGGCGAGGCTGATATCGCCGGTCGTGCGCATCGGCTGCTGGCGGTTGATCTCGAGGAGGGCCTCGCCGCTTATCCGGGTGGGTATCTTGAGGCCGGTGCGCTCCTGAATGAACGGAAGGGAGGAGAGATCGAGATCGTCGATCTCCAGGTCCAGGTACAGAGTCTCCTCGCCGGCCTTCGCATAGCCCGAGATCTCTCCGTCGGCGAGCCTCACGTCGAAGCTTATCCTCTTGCTGCCGAAGATGAGCGGTATCAGCGCCGCGCGCGCCTTCACCCGCGCGAGCTTCATGAGGGGGACCGATCCGCCGGCTCCCGGCGCCTCCACCAGGAGGCCCTCCACGTCCACCCCCGAGAACCAGTAGGGCTCCAGGCTCTTGGCGGAGACCGAGACGCCCCCGCCTATCTGCCGCTCTATCTCGCCGAGTATGCGGTCTTTCAGCGCGCTGTACGGGAAGACCCAGTACAGGAATATGACGTAGCTCGCGGCGAAGAGAGCGATGTACGCCATGTATTTGAGGAGCCTGGGCATCAGAGACCTTCCGTCACCCCTTCGAGGAGCCTGTACGTGGAGACCGTCATGGCGACGTCCAGCTCCCTCTTGTTATCGTATCTCGGCTTTATGCTGAGCGTCTTTATCCTCAAAACCTTTTCAGGGTCGTTTTCGATATCGTAGAGGAAGCTCATGAGCGGCGAGAGCTCCACGCGCTTGAGGCTCACGTCCACCGCCTGCTCCTCATATATGTCGGAGGGAGGCGTGGCCTTCGCCTTCAGCGAATCGATCTTCTCCTTCATGCCGTTCTTCTCGGCGATGGATTCGATCGTGGTGGATATCGAGGTGTCGAAACCGCCGGAGAGCGTCTTCTGGATGGCCGCGAGCTGCGTCTGCTTCGCGTTGTAGGAGTCTATCGAGCGCACGACCTCCCGAAACTGTTTTTTGCCCTGATCGACCTCGCGCTCGAGCTTTGAGATGCGGCCGGAGGCGACCACCACCGGCAGCACTACGATGAGCAAGAGAGCCACGGCCGCGCCGGCGAGCGCGAAGGTCTGCTCCCTCGGCCCCATGGCGAAATAGGCGCTGTATATGTTCTCGAGCTTCAGCTGCTTGATGTTGAACGCGCCCAGCTTGATCACCGACTCACTCCTCCTTCTTGCCCATATCCATGGACATCGTGAACTTGACCTCCCCCTTCACGCCCTTGCGGACGTTGCCGGAGGTGACGTTGCTGAATATGCCCGGCTTCTCCAGCGCCTGCCGCACGGTGTCCACGGTCTTGAAATCGCCGACCACGCCCTCCAGCGTCACGCGGCCCGCGGATATGTTGAGATCCACCACCTCCAGGGAGAGCTCCTCGCGCGAAGGCATGGCGAGCGAGATCTCCTTCAGCACGTCCAGCGGCGAGGAGCCGACGATGTTGCCCAGCTCCTCCATGCGCACGTCTATCTCCTGTTCCTTGCCCTTGACCAGCGCGATGGCCGCGCTGGGCGTGCGCGCGCGGGCGACCTGGACGCCGGGGAGCGCCTGTTTGACCAGCGCCACTATATCGCCGCCCATCCTGTCCACCTGCCTCTTCACCGAGTAGTACTTCGCCGTGAAATTGATGAGGGCGAGGAAGACGATCACGCCCACCACGAATCCGATCTTGCGCACGTTGCCGCCGAACTGCTCCACGTCTCCCTTGAACGCGAACTCCCCCTTGCGCAGGTTCATGTCCGCGCCGGTGCCGGCGGCGCCCCTCAAGGCCAGGGCCAAGGCCTGGGGGATGACGTGCCTGTGAGCGTCCGCCCGATCGAGCCTGCTGAAATGGAACTCGCTGCAGTTGAGGAACGCCACGTTGAGTTTGAGCGCGTCCGACAGGAAGCGGTCGAGTCCGGGCAGCCTCGACGTGCCGCCGCAGAGGTATATGCCCTCAACGGGAAGCCCCTCGGTCTCGTGGTAGGTGAAGAGGGTCTGGCGCAGGTGCAGCATTATATCCTGCATCACGGACGCGATCGCATCCCCGACATCGCGCGAGATCTCGTCCACGACCTCCTCGCCGGCGAGAGGCAGGTGCCCCATCTCTATCTTGAGGCGCTCGGCCTCCTCGTAAGGCACCGAGAGCTTGGCCGCGATCGCCTCGGTGACCGCCTTTCCCGCGAGCGAAAGCGCCCTGACGTAGCCCAGGTGTTTCCCCCTGCCTATGGTCACCGTGGTCTTGGCGTGGCCTATGTCGATGATGGCATAGGCGCCCTCCGGCGGCACCATGCCGAGGTTCACCAGGCCGATCTGGTCGACGCCCTCGATGCTGACGTACCTCGGATCGAGATCGACCGTGGAGAGCATGGTGAGTTCCTTGACCAACTCCCCCTTCTGCACGTAGACGGCCATGACCCTGGAGGCATCCTTGGTCTGCCACGCCACCGTGTAGTCGAGCACGATCTGATCCATGTCGAACGGGACGAACGATTCGATCTCGAAATTGACGGTCTGGTCTATCTTCTTCGAGCTGGAAAACGGGAAGGTGAGAAGCCTGGCCGTGACCCGCTGCGCCGGAAAACCGACGCAGGCGGCGTCCCAGGTGAGGTTGAAGTCGTCGATCACGCCCTGCAGGGCGATGGCGGTGGATTCCTCGGCGCTCAGGAGGTCGTTGTACTGTATCCGGCGTTCGTAGAATTCAGTGAACGCGAACGAACGGAAACTCCGATCGATCACGGCCACCTTCACCGCATAGCTTCCCAAGTCTATGCCTATTATTCTATGGGGCATGCCAACTCACCGATATCGTTATATATCTACACCATCAATAGCACAGCAAAGCCAAAAATCCCAAATAATTCAATACACGCGCCAATAGAGAATCCTCCATTTGCTGGGGTCGACGGATGAGGCGCTGCCTCCGGACGAACTGCTGCCGGTCGTGTCGATGACCGTCTTTATCCTCACCACTATCTCGCCGACCTGGCCGCCGAGCGTGAGCGAGAAGACGCCGCTGTCCAGATTGATCAGGGAGCCGAACGGCACCTGGATCGCGGCGGCGGTCTCGCCCCCTGCAGCCGTCATTTGGCCCATTGCAGCCGAGATCGCGGTGTTGAGCTCGTTCTTCATGTCGTCGCCGCTCTTGCCGGAGGCGCACGCCTCGGCCACGGCCGACAGGAGATTGCCCATCTCCTCCGGGTCCTCGAGCCTGAGGGGGGGCAGACCCGGATTCGCGTCTATGTAC